>Ga0098040_1001327_pt1 | contig 10787 bp, 6 predicted proteins | sample 7_EtaG_FD_75065 | JGI IMG/M metagenome (GOLD analysis project Ga0098040, IMG submission 75065) | Marine viral communities from the Subarctic Pacific Ocean - 7_ETSP_OMZ_AT15161 metaG | ecosystem: Environmental > Aquatic > Marine > Oceanic | place: Pacific Ocean | collected 2015-01-08 | reverse complement strand
TTTTTTCAATATTACGCACATTGTGCCATCGTCTAAACACATTATGATGAACAATAATTTCATCAAACTTTTTTATTTTAGTTTCAACTAATAAGGGTATAGATTGAACAATAGCATTTCTATTTACAAATTGATGATTTGAAATTTCGGAATTTAGTATTAATTCTTTATCACCAACTTGTTTAGTATTATTATATCTTTCACCCTTTGGTTCTACAACAAAATCATAAAGACTGTGCATTTTAATATTCTAAATTATACTCGACAGATATTGCCATATTTTTATTAAAATCCTTCCAAGGTAATACATCATCATTTTTTTTTATAAAAACACTATATCCATTTTTATTTTCTAATATATCGCATATTGTATGTCCACCATATACTTCCTGACCCACAGCATAATGCATGGCTTCATTTTTATAATCTTTACCTATACTAATTTTTCTTATTAACTTCATTTTCTATAGGCATTTCTTGTAATATTCCATTTTGTAAATTAACACTCACATCACCATATTTACTTTTCATGTCCAATTGAAATCTATCAATATCACTTTGAAAAGCATGTAATCTTTGGATCGCAATTGATTTTTGTATTTCCAAACCACCAATTTGTGATTGCAATTGATTTATAACTTTTACTAAATTTTGAATTTTATTTAATTCTTCATCAGTAACTTTTAAATCTTTAGTAATTTTTTTATTTGATTTTACCATAATTTTATATTTAATTTAATTTATTCACTCGTTTATATTATCACGCAATTGTCACACTTTTTACTTATTTTGTCGCTTTGGTTTTCTATTATCAATAAACCAATTTTTATACACATCTCTTTTTTTACAAATATAATCAAAATATTTATCAACTTTTTCTTTCCAATTCTTATCTATAACTGGATTTATAATACCAGATTTATAACTGGAAAACGTTTTATTTATATATTCTTTTATGTTTTTTTGATTCATAAATAAATGATTATTTATACAAGCAAAAGATCCCAATTGTATACCCTGCCAAACATCAATAGGTTCTATTTTTTTACCTAATACCGCTGCATAAACCGCACTTTCACTTATATGTGTAGTATATACTTGTTTGGCTTTTTGTAAATAGTAATACATATCCACATCTCTAGGTAATATATTTTCTTCTCTAAAAAAATCTTTTAATTCACCTATTACTTGATGTGTTGTAATTGGATGAGGTTTGAAATATACATTATTACCATGTTGTTTAGATATATACTTCATTCTATTTAAACAAATATTACTTTTTACCTTATTTGAACCAGGTAAAATAACTAAATAATCTTTAGCTGGATATTTTTCAGTTTGATCCCTTCTACCCTCGTATTTATTAGCAAACTTTTTTTGTATATTATTTATTAAATACGACGAATAATCTACCGTTTCACTATCACCATCATGCCATGCGTCTAGCATTTGCTCATTTCTAAGTTTAGCATTTAATGGTTGTAAGTAAAAATTAGTAGCAAATTCAGTGTACGCCATTGTTTTAAAGTAAGGCATTTCTTCTGCCATTACGTCATAACTATATTCAATGTCTCTTTCGCTACATTTTCTTATAATATAACCTTCAACTTGTTCTAAGTCATCAAGGTTTTTTACTTTTTTAAGTGGTCCTATTCTTTTATCAAGGACCTTTCTATTAAACATTTCCATATTATTAAATTTAATTTGATTGTACTATTTATTATTACATGTTTTTACGGTTTTCTACCTAAGTCGTTGACCTGTTCAGATCTGTTCTTTCTGTCGACATATCTTTTCTATACGTACTATACCATGATTTAGTAGTATTATTTGTAGTTGATGTGTTTCTATTTGTTGACGTGGTAAATGCCGTAACCGTATTAGTGGTAGTATTATACGTAGTCGTTGTATTAGTGGTGGTATTATATGTAGTCGTTGTAGATCTATTTGTAGAATATGTAGTTGTAAATACCGTATTAGTTGCTGTGCTAGTATTATATGTAGTTGTGGTACTAGTACTTGTGTTAAATGTGGTAGTTGTATTGGTATTAGTATTAAATACCGTATTAGTTGATTTATTTGTACTCCACGTAGTTGTTGTACTTATAGTAGTATCAGTGGAAGTATTAAATGTAGTTGTCGTACTAGTTGTTGTATTATATGTCGTTGTGGTATTTTTATTAGTAGACCAAGTAGTTGTGGTGTTTTTATTAGTAGACCAAGTGGTTGTAAAAGCTGTTATAGTAGCTGTACTTGTGTTAAACACTGTCACTGTATTCGTTGTAGTATTATAAGTTGTTGTAGTATTCTTGTTAGTAGACCAGGTAGTTGTGGTTGCTTTTTGTGTAGTTGTACTAGTTTGGAATATAGTTGTTTCACTAGTTTCAAATGTTGTTACATAAGTCGTTTGTGTAGTTGTACTTGTATTAAATGTTGTAATAGTTGCTGTACTAGTATTAAATACAGTGTTTGTCGTTTTAGTGGTATTATATGTTGTTGTGGTATTTGTGGTGGTATTATATACTGTTGTAGTAGATTTCTGAGTCGTTGTACTCGTATTAAACGTTGTTGTGGTTGCAGTACTTGTATTAAACGTTGTTGTAGTTGCAGTAGTTGTATTAAACGTTGTTGTAGTTGCTTTATTTGTTGACCACGTAGTAACATATGTTGTTGTAGTTGCAGTACTAGTATTAAATACCGTATTAGTAGTTTTGGTTGTATTGTACGTGGTTGTAGTTGCTCTATTAGTGGCCCAACTTGTTGTATAAACAGTGGTTGTTGCAGTACTTGTATTATACGTTGTTGTGGTTGCTGTGGTTGTATTAAATACAGTAGTTGTAGATTTTGATGTATTATACGTAGTGGTTGTATTTTTATTTGTTGACCAAGTTGTGGTAGTACTTTTTTGAGTGGTTGTACTAGTGTTATATGTGGTGGTGGTATCAACGTTAGTTGACGTAGTTCTGTTGGTAGAAGTACTTTTACTAGTATTGTAAGTTGTTGTGGTGCCAATGGTTGTTGTTGTTGTTGTATTAAATACAGTTATAGTTGAAGTGGTGGTATTAAATACAGTATTAGTTGCTGTGCTAGTATTATATGTGGTAGTAGTATTTTTATTAGTTGACCAAGTGGTTGTGGTACTCTTTTGCGTTGATGTACTAGTATTGTATGTTGTGGTAGTATTGAAAGTTGTAGTAGTATCAAATACTGTATTTGTAGTTTTGGTGGTATTCCAAGTTGTTGTCGTGCTTATAGTTGTTGTTGTGCTCGTGTTAAATACAGTGTTAGTTGTTGTGCTTGTATTGAATGTGGTGGTTGTGTTGAATGTAGTAGTTGTGTTGAATACTGTATTTGTGGTTGTGGTAGTAGCCCAAGTCGTTGTATAAGCAGTTTGTGTAGTTGTACTCGTATTAAAAACCGTATTAGTAGTTTTAGTAGTATTATATGTAGTTGTAGTGGTCGTACTTGTACTAGTATTATAAGTTGTCGTTGTATTGAATGTCGTTGTAGTATCAAATGTGGTGGTTGTGGTAGTACTCGTATTAAAAACCGTATTAGTAGTTCTATTTGTACTCCACGTAGTTACATAAGTAGTCTGTGTGGTAGTGTTAGTATTGAATACAGTATTAGTAGTTCTATTTGTACTCCATGTAGTGGTATAAGCTGTTTGTGTTGCTGTGCTTGTATTAAATACTGTATTTGTGGTTTTTGTAGTATTATATGTGGTAGTAGTATTGGTAGCTATGGTGGTGGTATATGTTGTAGTTGTGTTTTTATTTGTACTCCAAGTTGTGGTAGTACTTTTAGTGGTTGCTGTACTTCTAGTGGTTGCTGTGCTTGTACTCGTGTTATATGTAGTTGTTGTAGCTGTTGTTTTACTCGTATTATATGTTGTCGTAGTATCCACATTTGTACTCCACGTGGTAGTTGTACCTATTGTCGTGGTTGTACTAGTGTTATATGTGGTTGTTGTATTTTTATTAGTACTCCACGTGGTTGCTGTATCTATAGTTGTAGTCGTGGTTGTATTATATGTTGTAGTTGTATTTTTATTAGTACTCCAAGTAGTATCCGTACTTCTACTCGTTGCTGTACTTCTAGTGGTTGCTGTGCTTTTTGTAGTTTCATACGTGGTGGTTGTAGTTGTTGTGGTACTAGTATTATAAGTTGTGGTGGTACTTTTGTTAGTAGAATACGTTGTACTTGTTGTATACGTAGTAGTTGTATTGAATGTTGTTGTGGTAGCTCTATTGGTTGACCAAGAAGTAGTATACACTGTTACGGTACTGCTAGTTGTTGCAGTACTTCGGGTTGTGATTTTACTTGTTGCCCATGTCGTTGTGGTAGCTTTGTTAGTACTCCACGTGGTGGTAGTACCTATTGTAGTTGTGGTACTCGTATTAAAGGTTGTTGTTCTACTGGTAGCTGTAGTTCTGGTTGTATTATATGTAGTTTGTGTAGTAGTACTTGTGTTAAATACCGTATTAGTAGTTTTGGTAGTATTATACGTTGTAGTTGTAGCAAATGTTGTTGTTGTATTAAACGTTGTTGTAGTAGCTCTATTTGTTGACCAAGTAGTAGTATATACCGTTACAGTACTTGTACTTGTTGCGGTACTTCTTGTTGTACTTTTCGTAGTATTATATGCCGTTGTAGTACCTATAGTTGTGGTAAATGTAGTTGTTGTATTAAATGTAGTTGTAGTGCTAGTACTTGTGTTAAAAACCGTGTTAGTAGTTTTTGTAGTATTGTACGTGGTAGTAGTATTTTTATTGGTGCTCCAAGTGGTTGTTGTACCGATTGTAGTGGTGGTACTCGTGTTAAAGGTTGTTGTTCTACTTGTAGCTGTAGCTCTAGTCGTATTATATGTTGTTTCAAATGTAGTGGTTGTACTGAATGTCGTTGTAGTAGCTCTATTAGTAGACCAAGTAGTAGTTGTACTGTATGTAGTAGTTGTATTAAATACCGTATTTGTAGTATATGTCGTTGTGGTATTAAATGTTGTTGTAGTACTTTTGTTAGTACTAACAACAGTTGACGTTGATCTATTTGTGCTCCATGTTGTAGCTGTTGATTGACTAGTTTGAGTTGTTCTTGATGTTGCGGTAGCTCTAGTTGTATTATACGTAGTTTGTGTAGTGGTACTTGTATTAAACACTGTATTAGTTGTTGTGCTAGTATTAAATACCGTGATGGTACTTCGACTTGTTGCGGTACTTCTAGTTGTATTAATTGTAGTAGTTCTACTAGTGTTATATGTTGTTGTAGTATCTATATTAGTACTATATGTAGTAGTTGTGTCATGATTAGTAGCCCACGTTGTTGTTGTACTTATTGTTGTGGTAAATGTAGTGGTGGTATTGAACGTTGTCGTCCTACTTGTTGCGGTGCTTCTCGTTGTATTTTTACTCGTATTCCACGTAGTGGTATAAGTAGTTTCAAATACGGTGGTTGTATTAAATGTAGTAGTTCTACTGGTATTAAAGGTAGTGGTTCTACTGGTGTTAAAGGTAGTAGTTCTACTTGTTTCATATGTGGTAGTTCTACTTGTGTTTATAGTAGTACTTCTACTTGTGTTTATAGTAGTACTTCTACTTGTAGCCCATGTTGTGGTATATGTTGTTGTTGAACCAGTTGTAAGTGTTGTTGTCGTATTTGCTGTTGTGTTCTGACTTGTTTGGTAAGTTGTTGTTGTATTAGCCACTATCTACCCCCTTTCTTATTAAAATATCATTAGCGAAATGATTATGATCAATTTCTAATCTTGATACCGTATGTTGTGTGTCTGAACTATCAAATTCAATTTTTGAAATTTCTACTTCTGTATTATCAATTTTATAAAGTTTATCACCGACCACTAATTCACTCATTTGTTTATCACTCAACCATGATCCGTTTCTTTTAATTATCATTGGTTGTGTTCCAGTTGCAATTAATAACCCATCGTTTATTGTATAAACACCTTTACATTTTACATTAAAACATTTTGTATTTTGATTAGTTGCTAAAGTAGGACTACTAGGATCAGCACATGTTAAAATATCGTGAGATGAGCCTATTGATTGAATGTTTTTTGTTTCTCTAACATCTAATGAAGAGATATGAATTTTTGATCCCCAAAGTACACCATAACTTGTGGGATTTGGACTCAATATTTTTAATGGAACTTTATATGTTGTTCTATTATAGTATGCGTTTTCAGGTGGATCAACAGTTACATCGGTAAAAGTTATATCATCCCAATAAAATCTCATATATTCATCTGTTTCTCCACCACTCCAATTCCACCATGTAATTTTACAATCCGGTTTTGATTTATTTCTACAAAAATATACAAATCTTGGATGTAAATCATCATCAGCATATGTATCCATTAGTATTGCATCGTATCGACCAGTTTGTTCTAATAATGTTAACCATTTATCTTCATGTAAAGTTATATTAGATTTACCTTCTGCCCATGTCCTCATTTTTGGTATTATATCTGGATGAAATTCACAAATAGTATGTGACGCTGGATTTCTAGCCTGAATAGCATCTGATAATATACCCATACCAAAACCACATTCGAGAACATGGTCCCCTGCGGATACAGCTAATTCTGCCATTTTTTCCATAATAGGTTGTTCCCAACCCATCATAACTTCTAATGTTTTACCATCAGCAGGATTTACCCATGTAATTTTATCATCAGTAAATGTTAAATCTGCATTAGTATATGCTTGTTGTATTTGTGTTGCCATGTTTATATTGTTACATGTTTATTAATTTTATTGACATCCTCTTTGACATCCACCACCTGTTTCAGTGGTACGTGTTGTATTCCAATATGTAAGATACGTTGTACCATATGTATAATCTGTAGTATCTGCATAAACGTTTACAACTGAACTTGTGTTCCAAGCGGTGTTATATGTTGTTGTAAATGTAGTGGTATATGTCGTTTCAAATGTAGTAGTTATACTGGTGTTAAAGGTAGTAGTTCTACTGGTTTCAAATGTAGTAGTTCTACTTGTTTCATATGTAGTGGTACGACTTGTCGCTGTACTTCTACTTGTATTTATAGTAGTAGTTTTACTTGTTTCATATGTAGTAGTAAATGTCGTGGTGGTATTAAATGTAGTAGTTCTACTTGTTGCTGTACTTCTACTTGTGTTATATGCCGTTTGGGTTGTAGTACTTGTGTTATACACTGTATTAGTTGTTCTACTTGTATTATATACTGTATTAGTGGTTCTAGTTGTATTCCACGTGGTAGTATAAGTAGTTTCAAATGTGGTGGTTGTATCAAATGTTGTAGTGGTAGCTCTATTAGTAGACCATGTAGTTGTAGTATTTCTATTAGTAGACCAAGTAGTAGTTGTACTTATAGTTGTGGTAAATGTAGTTGTTGTATCAAAAGCAGTACCAACCAGATAATAAGTTGTTGTATTTGTGCTAGTATTAAACGTGGTCGTAGTGGTTGTGCTTGTGTTAAACGTGGTTGTTGTAGATCTACTAGTCGCAGTACTTCTACTTTCTGATGTATTTATATTAGTTGATGTACTTCTACTTTCAGTGGTTGTTGTGCTCGTGTTGAATGTAGTAGTTGTTGATCGAGTAGTTGCAGTACTTTTACTTGTGTTTATTGTAGTGGTAAATGTAGTGGTGGTATTAAATGTTGTCGTTCTACTCGTAGCCCAAGTAGTTGTATATGCGGTTTGAGTAGTTGTACTAGTATTAAACACAGTATTTGTGGATTTTGTAGTCTCATATGTTGTGGTTGTATCTCTATTTGTACTCCAAGTTGTAGTAGTACTTCGACTCGTAGCAGTAGTTCTAGTTGTATTATACGTAGTTTGAGTAGTTGTACTCGTGTTATATTCTGTATTAAACGTAGTGGTTGTATTGAATGTAGTGGTTGTTGAATGTTGTGTTATTGTACTCGTGTTAAACGTTGTTGTGGTACTTCTACTAGTTGCTGTAGATCTAGTTGTTTGTACATTTGTACTAGTCTCATATGTTGTGGTAGTATTTTTATTAGTGCTCCATGTAGTTCCTGTACCTATAGTTGTAGTAAATGTGGTAGTGGTATTAAATGTTGTTGTTCTACTTGTGGCCCAAGTGGTTGTATACGCAGTTTGAGTAGTTGTACTAGTATTAAACGTGGTGGTAGTGCTAGTACTTGTATTATATGTTGTTGTATAAGTAGTAGTCGTATTAAATGTAGTAGTTGTTGAATGTTGTGTTATTGTACTCGTATTAAATGTTGTTGTGGTACTTCTAGTTGTTGCTGTACTCCTACTTTCGGTAGTATTTGTACTCGTGTTATATGTTGTAACAGTTGAAGTACTAGTATTATATGTTGTCGTGGTAGTAGTATTTTTACTAGTATTATAAGTTGTTGTGGTATTAAATGTCGTAGTAGTATTAAATGTGGTGGTTGTTGATGTAGTCGTATTAAATACTGTGTTAGTGGTTTTAGTTGTATTCCATGTTGTTGTATAAGTAGTTTGTGTGGTTGTGCTTGTATTGAATACTGTGTTTGTAGTTTTAGTTGTATTCCATGTGGTGGTATAAGCCGTCTGTGTGGTTGTACTTGTGTTGAATACCGTATTTGTTGTTTTAGTAGTATTGTATGTGGTAGTCGTTGTTGTGCTTGTACTAGTATTATATGTTGTGGTTGTGTTAAATGTTGTAGTAGTATTATACGTAGTGGTTGTAGTGGTACTTGTATTGAATACCGTATTTGTTGTTGTACTTGTATTATATGTGGTTGTTGTAGCTGTTGTTTTACTCGTTTCGTATGTTGTTGTGGTGTTTTTATTAGTGGACCAAGTGGTATCTGTACTTATAGTTGTAGTTGTTGTAGTATTATATGTAGTAGTTGTGTTTTTATTAGTACTCCACGTGGTTGCCGTACTTATTGTTGTAGTCGTGCTTGTATTAAATGTTGTGGTTGTATCTATATTAGTAGACCAAGTTGTGGTAGTACTTCTACTCGTTGCTGTACTTCTGGTAGTAGCTGTACTCGTTGAAGTATTATATGTAGTTGTAGTGGTAGTATTTTTACTAGTATTATAAGTTGTAGTTGTATTTTTATTAGTAGACCATGTTGTGGCTGTGCCTATTGTAGTTGTCGTGCTAGTATTATACGTTGTGGTTGTATTTTTATTAGTAGATGTACTTCGGGTAGTAGCTGTAGATCTAGTGGTCTCATATGTAGTAGTTGTATTTTTATTTGTTGACCAACTAGTTGTATAAGCGGTTTGAGTTGCTGTACTCGTGTTATATGTAGTGGTGGTATCAATATTAGTTGACGTGGTTCTAGTAGTTGCTGTAGATTTTGTTGTAGCCCAAGTGGTATCATAAACTGTTGTTGTAGTAGTACTAGTATTAAATGTAGTGGTAGTGCTTGTAGTTGTGTTATATGTAGTGGTTGTATTTTTGTTAGTGCTCCATGTTGTATTAGTTGCTCTATTAGTACTCCAAGTTGTTGTGTATGCGGTTTGAGTAGTTGTGCTCGTATTATACGTTGTTGTGGTATTAAACGTTGTTGTTGTATTAAATACAGTATTAGTAGTTTTTGTTGTCTCCCACGTTGTAGTATAAGTTGTTGTAGTGGATGTACTAGTGTTAAATGTAGTAGTAGTACTTGTGGTTGTATTATATGTTGTTGTGGTGGATCTATTTGTAGAAACTACAGTATTTGTTGTTTTACTCGTGTTGTATGTAGTTGTTGTGGATTTCTGAGTCGTTGTACTTGTGTTAAACGTAGTTGTTGTATTTGTACTCGTGTTATACGTAGTTGTTGTATCTATATTAGTAGACCAAGTTGTAGTTGTGGCCTTTTGAGTTGTCGTACTAGTGTTAAAAGTGGTCGTTGTTGATCGAGTAGTAGCAACTACAGTATTTGTTGATCTAGTTGTATTATATGTGGTGGTTGTATTTCGATTTGTACTCCAAGTTGTGGTGTATGCAGTTGTTGTAGCTGTACTAGTGTTATATGTTGTTGTTGTACTTTTAGTTGTGTTGTATGTTGTTGTTGTATCTATATTAGTACTCCACGTAGTGGTTGTTGTTCTGTTTGTTGACCATGTGGTAGTCGTACCTATAGTAGTCGATCTTGATGTAGCAAATATTGTAGTTCTACTCGTGTTCCAAGTTGTTGTATATGTAGTAGTAGTACTAGTACTTGTGTTAAAAACCGTGTTAGTAGTTTTTGTAGTATTCCAAGTCGTTGCAGTACTTACATTAGTCTCGTATGTAGTTGTTGTTGATTTTTGAGTGGTTGTACTCGTGTTGAATGTTGTGGTTGTTGATGTGCTTGTATTAAAAACCGTATTCGTAGTTTTTGTAGTATTGTAAGTAGTTGTTGTTGCTCTATTTGTACTTACTGTTGTCGTGTATGTTGTGTTTGTTGCTGTGGATGTGTTGTAAGTAGTTGTTGTTGCTCTATTTGTACTTACGATTGTAGATGTTACTCTTGTTGTATTATATGTAGTAGTTGTAGATTTATTCGTTGACCAGGTGGTTGTCGTATTTACATTTGTTGTAGTGGAAGTATTAAATGTAGTTGTTGTTGCTTTACTTGTATTATAGGTGGTAGTAGTTGCTTTGTTAGTTGACCAAGTAGTAGATGTTGATACATTTGTCGATGTGCTAAATACTGTTGAGGTAGTTTTTGTAGTTGCTGTTATCCAAAAATCTTTTTTCGTAAATCCGAGGTGTTTCATATTTTTTCATTTTTACGCAAAGTTACCAACATAATTTACAAGTACTTTATCTGTTGCTAACACGTAATATGA
>Ga0098040_1001324_pt1 | contig 10797 bp, 1 predicted proteins | sample 7_EtaG_FD_75065 | JGI IMG/M metagenome (GOLD analysis project Ga0098040, IMG submission 75065) | Marine viral communities from the Subarctic Pacific Ocean - 7_ETSP_OMZ_AT15161 metaG | ecosystem: Environmental > Aquatic > Marine > Oceanic | place: Pacific Ocean | collected 2015-01-08 | reverse complement strand
CAGGCTTTCATTTCAGTCTTAACTGCAAATCTAAATAGCTGATAAGCATCATAGGCTCTGATGGTTATGTCGTTTACAGCTTGAGCTATAGTATCTTTTCTTTCTAACTCATCAAAAAACCCATTTGGAAACTCCTCCTCAAGATCTGCAAACTGCCCCTCTGTCAGCAAACATAACAAAGTTTCTTCTTTTGCTGTAAAAAAAGCAATGAGAAATACTAACAAATCTACAGCCCCGACGCCCTTTGATATACCTATCTTCGTTGCTATTTGAGCCTGAGTTTCGTCCTGAGCTTTTTCTGCTCGTCGCCTTTCATCTTCATCCTTCTTCTCCAACTGAGTTGTAACCCACCTTCTTGGAACATCCATTACAGATAAAACCGCGCTCATCATATGTGCATTTTTTACACCACCACTTCTAGCAACACCTTCCTGCAATTCCAATACCTCAGGAACCTGACTGTCTCCCAAGATCAACAAAAGAGATTCTTCAATCATCTGCATAGACTCTAACTGACACCGACTTCCATCCGCCAATGCATCATCCTCTTTGCAATAATCTTTTCTTTCAACAGCCGTTCTTGCATTATCATTTGTAACCTCAGAGCCAGCAGGTGGCGCATAGCCACTTTGGTGCTGCATAGTCTGTAGATCTGTTATCTTGTTTCTAACATCAACAGCGAAGCCCTGAAGTGCAGAAAATAATCTTGTAATCATTAAAGATTCTATTAAACCCATAGAGTTTGCAACATCACTATAAGAAATTGGAACATCAGACATCCCTACGGTCACTGGCGGCCGGTTTGTTGACGAAAGATCCGGAGCATTAACCGTAGTTCCGCTGATAATATCAAGCCTTATTCTTATTACAGCTTCTAAAAGTGTAGATCGCAACCTATGCCTATTAACAGTCCTGAGGGTGCTTGGAGAGAATGGGCTGGCCACCATTTTCTTGGGCTCATTAATACAGCTTGCTATCCTGCCATCTTGAATAGGGGGGAATAATAAATAAGAAAATTTCCAAAAATTCTTTCCTGATACAAACCCTTGCAAAGAAGGGTCTGCCTCCTCCATCACCTCTCGGTTCCACAAAGAGCTTAATAAATCATCAGTATATTTGTTGGCCAGCGACGGCTCCATCAGCTTTAACGCTCCAAATAATACAAAGTTTAATCGATTTTTAGCAGTGCTGATAGAAACAGAAGTAACAGACTGACGCCGTGGATCAGGATCAGTCTGATTTGGATCAAAACCCACCAACGCATCCTCTAGCATGGCTAACGCAGAATCTGCCGAACCTTTCGGATCAACATTCGTAACATTCGGAGAGTTCATGATTATGCCCATTATCTGCCTTGCCTGACCCAAGGTTGTTTCGTTTGCTGTCTCTGCAGCTTTTAAATCTTTCATTATATCAACGACCTCTTGAAGGTCTGGAGCATATACAAAGCCTGCTCTTTCTAATCTTGTAAAGGCACTGGTAGATGCCGAAAGAAAATCATATATAGCATTAGTTGGAGCACCAGGCCTAGACGTGACGGATAACTGCCTAATGTCTAAAGTATCCATATAAGAGTAATTTCCATCTCGCGTAAGATTCTCTTGCTCGCCAATCAACTGTCCCGTTTCGCTTATAGCAATTAACGGCTCATCAGCATTTAAGCTTGCCGAAGAAGGCATTCCCAGCATTCTGAAAAATGCATTCTCATATGATTCCATTACAGCTTCTGCATCTACAACTTCTTCAAGAGTTTTCTCCTCACCTGTTACCGTTGGAATTTCTTGAGCCAACTCAAATGGCAGATATGAAGACCTCATTCCGCTAAGCTCAGCAAAAAGTGAAGAAAAATTTTCTGCAACTTCTGCAAACATTTTTGCATAAGCCTCCCCCTGACCTCCGGGTGGATTCTTTACTCCGAACTGATCAGCCAAAGAAGATAAGGCCGCTCCAAGCGCAGCACTTAATTCGTTTGTAGTCATACCAGATTTATCTACGTTTGTTTCCGCTGTTGCTAAAAGATCCTGAATACCACCTGACATACTTTAATTCTCCAATTTCGTTCCGAAGGTTTGAGGTCCTGGCTTGGCAGACTTGGCGCTTTCATCTCTATCGTCATCTCCATACTTGCCGGAAGCTCCTCCGCCACCGGAGTCGGACCCGCTCTTAGGTACGAATAAAATAGTAAGTGTTCTATCTACCTTCATTAATTCACCTGGAGCAAAAAGCAACGAATCTGCTTCTGCATCGCCTGTGCTTTCCGCATCCTCTATGCAATCTACATCGGAAGAGGCCGAGGCATCCTCAGACTCTCCTCTTGTATCAATTATGCCCGCCTCTGTAACGGCCTGTATGATAACCGAGCAAACGGTGCCTCTCATGACAACCTTACCCGGAGAATCCGCCGTTATAGCCAACGTGTATGTTGATTCATCCTTATCTACCAGATCTTCTTCTCCGGCGATAACCTCGACCCGTCTTGCCGAACCTGTGTCGTCCGTCAAAAAGTCTATTTTAATGCTATCGCTTAAATCAAGAGCTTGAGATATTTCTTCATCATAACAATCTCTTGGTATAAGCTCAATAAGAACCTTTGATTCAGCCTCTGCAACGATCATGTCTCCAATTCCGGAAGCATATTCCATAGCTCCCGTAATAGACGGGAAGCCTTCCATTTCATCAAAGTCTAACTCATCAACAATATCGCTCTTAATTAAGGTTGCAAGATCTTTTTGCTCTGGGTTTATATATTCCGTAAGCGGCGTTTCATCGTCATCTCCAAGAAGCTTAAACGTTGTGTTCAATGGGTTGATAACAAACCTGCAAGTGTCATCTATAGAATTCTCAACACATGCCTTGAGAGCTTCATATTTCGTCATAATGAGCGGCATCGGCACATGATTGAGGGCTAACTTAAGCTCTCCTGTATCTTCATCTTCAACGGCTCCAATGGCAAGTTCGTGTCTTAACTTTGGAATAATCCCAAGGGGCACGCCATCGTCATCTAACTCTTCGCTCTTAAAGTGCTGAAGGAATTCCTGCAAACAATCTAATGTGGGGGTTATTGCTATGTCTCCCAAGTCTTCTTCGAAGCCTGGAAGATCCAAGAGAAGCTCCATCGGCCCCGAGGCACCGCAAGCTGATGCAATATCGTCGGCAACCTGTCTAACGTCAACAATGTAAAGCCTTGGGAAGTCAAAGACCTTAACCGAATCCATGGAATTTCCAAGATCTTTTTTCTCTTTCAACGAGCCATTTCCGAAATCATAAGCCCAGCCGACATCTGGGAATGGCATTGTGATCAATTCCTCGTCATGCACTTCGTCTTCAACGGTGGTCGCGGAGCTCTCAATCGTAACAGTTATATCCTCCGGACTGTCCAACCAATCGCCATCGGGATCTTTATATGTCCATGTTATATCTGACGACCATGCAAAATCATCCACGGTTGGCGTCTCTCCCTCAGTTCCGGTGTAGTTCCACTGAACCTTTAAAGCTTTTTGCTTCTTATTTCCTTGCGGTTCATAATCTTGATTTAAAACACTGCTTATAAAGTTTGCATTTGCTTGAGCTTCAACGATGTCCTTTCCTACATAAAACCCATCAGCATCTGGGCCGGAAGCAACCGATTGACCAATCGTGCTTTTTACTTTATGATCTTTAAAAATTGTCTTATTATCTTTTCCAAACTTTTTCTTTGGAGCAGAAGGATGATTAATCATCTTTGCGTTTATAGAGACTATCTCTCCGCCTTCAACCCTTATACCTCCGCTGCCATCCTCTTCTTCGACAAAATATACATTAAACTCATCATCAACGAGGGCAATCATTGGAATATTTCCAAAAGTTTTAGTAACTGTAACTGGTTCAAATACAGCGTTCATAGTTTCTTCATCAACACTCGCCTCTTGAAGCTCAATATCTACAGTTAACGGAAGAGGTTGATACCCAAGGCCCTTTTCTTCCAAAAAGATTCCTGTTTTGCCATCTATCGGACTAATAAAATCCAAATCAGAACCGCCACTATCAACGCTAAGCTCAGTACCTGCTGTGTTTTTGCTTAAAAACCTAGGAGGGGAATCAACAGTTTGAAGGTCATCTATAATCTTTTTTCTAAAAAACAATGGAAAAAGCAAAAACAATGGCCACCATGAAACTATGCTTGTGATTCCTCTGTTTTTAAACTGAAACTCAACGAGCCTTGGGTCTGGACCTGTAAATATTGCAAACTTCTTTATACTTCTTGTAAAAGACAATCCGAAAGTTGCCTTAAATCCATCATCATCTTCAAACTTTAAACCTGGATAATCAATGTTCTCCATCTCTCCAGAGCCATCTTGATCTCCGGAGAAAAAACCACCTTCTTCTACTTGCAAATTTTCTCCAGTAGCACTGTCTGTTAATCCTGGCAGGTCGTAGCCTGAATAAGAAGAGTTGTCAGCTACAACAACAGCGCCCGTATTATCCGAAACCTCTTTAAGAATATCGTCCAAAACTGTAGTGCAACTTATAGTTTCATCATCATCCAAGAAACCTTGGCAATCCATTACATAGTCGTCTCCAAGCTTTGCTCCATCAATCAAGGCTGGCGGAGCATTTCCTGTTGTATTAACATTATCAGTAGGAAGAACCGTATAAGTCTGAGCCAATGGCAGTAGCGCATCGGGCTCAATTCTTCCTCTTGGAGCAACCTTTCCGAGGATCAATCCGGCAAGCTGCGATGGATCAATACAAGCCTCTTCGTCGTCATCCGCACCAATTTGACACGGGAAGGAGAATACAAGCATCAACAACTCCAAGAATAGCTTTAGAATCGTTATAATTGGCTCCAGAACCGATAGGTCAGCCTCAAGGCTGAACAGGTGCTCATTTATAGCCTCCTCCAGCGCTACAATCGCCGGATAGTTCTTCTGCTCAATTGCGTTTACAAGAGCTGTTATGATTTCGTTTATAGCGTTGATGATGCTTAAGATCTTCAGAATCACGCAGAGCAGCAACTCCAGAAGGTGCAGCAATAATGCCAAGAACATAGCAGGAACAGAAAGCTGCGGCAATAACAATATAAGATCAAATAAGCACAAGAATAATCTAATTATTGCAAACACCAATCTTATCGGATGCAGCAAAGCACATATAACATCAATAATGCAGAAGATAACCTTGATTGGAATCAAAAGAACTTTAAAGTTTCTAAGCTGAAGCGATAATTCTGCCGTAAGGTGAAAAGAAAGATCGCAAAAGCTTTGCAAAAACTCTTTTGCGACATTTGCCTTATCTAACGTTACAGATGTAAACTTAAGGAAAAACATCTCAAGCTCTTCTTGCAGCTTGCCCGCAGGACCCGTCTTGCTTCTATTTCCTCCAAAAATATTATCTGGCCATTTATCATCTAGATTTAGGGCAATATCATTACCCATCTGACGCTTAAGCCTCATTCTGTTTTCTTGAGAATTCGTAAGAGAAATGCTCATGCACTCACTCATTCCAAATACTGCAAAACTGCTCATATCCGGAATTGTGATTATCCAATTCATATAAATTCCGTCTGTAAACGGAGTTCCTTTTTTGGCCTTTACTCTCTTTCCGGCAACTTCAAACTTAGTATCTTTCTTTGTTCCGATTGTTCTTAAGTTAATATTATCATCAGAATTAACAACCATCTTTGAAAATGTATTATCGCCAAATGATTTATATACTTTACCTGTATCATTAATTCTCGCGGTTACAATCTCTGGAACATTAAATTTAATTGCTGCAACCTGCTCAAATCTAAACGACAAAGCCAATTTATATTCTGCTCCACCACCATACAATTTTGTCATCGACCACCACGGAATAGCCGCATCTTTGTCTATAAAAACCTGGTTGATATTCACCTTGGTAAAATCATTCGGCCTTGGACCCAGCGATGAAGCTATTTGCTCTACACCCTCAGCTATTTGATTTGCAAGCTGACCAAGGCTTGACAGCTGATCCATAAGCTTATTCAAAGCAGCAACCCCTGATGCTATTGCGTCAAGAGCCGCTTGGGCCCCGTCCACAATATCATCAACAGTATCCTGAGCAGCCTGGGCGCCTTCTGCAATATCATCCCCAACACTGCTTGGGCCTCCGGCTGCATCTTGAGCGGCCAAGGCCTCCTCCAATGCCTGCTGCTCTGCCTCTGCTGCGCTTACAGCTTCTTCCCCCAAAGCCTCTTCCGTTGCAGCCTCTGTGGCAGCATAATCTGCTTGGGCTTCATCAAACTCTAGCTCTAATGCCTTAAAGGCGTCAGACGCTTCATCCATGGTTGCCCTAGCATCCTCCAAAGCCGCCTTCATATTCTCAAGCGTTGCTGCAGCCTCTTCTTTTATTCTTGCAAAAACTGCAGCCATATCTGCCAAGCTCATAGCGACAGTTGCTTGACCATTTGTATCTATACCAATAATCTCAACACCCGGGTGGCCTTTATCATCAACGGGAGAGTCAGACAGGGACATGCCATATATATAGCCATCATCTTCCGCTCCGAAGACCAAATCTACACTTGGATATATTTTAATTGGATTTGCAAATTGATAATAAGCGTTTTCGTTTGGAGATCCTGGGCCGACCTCAATGCCGCCGGATCGCAAGGGATAACTTTCATCGGCAATTAATGGAAGTGGAGTCAACTCTTCGTTGCCTCCCGGGAAAATTACTGGAGATAAATTATTATATCCAGAAGAATCCAAAAACCCATCAGCCGATGGGGCAAGCACGGTCTTTATGGGTATTGGACGATCCTTCCCAGAGGCCAAGACATCTATATCTCCAGATTCCTTTGTGGCTTCTCCGTCAACAATCTCTTCCCAGCCTGGGTAGTTATCATTAGAGAATGTAACAGTTGTTCTGTTATATAAGGTTGAGTCATATGTTACATTAAAATACCTATCCTTTTTGCTTATAACTACGTCTGTCCACCCCTCATCTTTAATCTTTTTGATATTTCTATAATTTGCAACAAGAAGTGAGTTTTCAGCATACTTTATCCTTCCGGCCCTAAATGACTTTAATCTTTTTGATCCAATATATCCCTTATACATCTTGGACATCCGGGCCTGCCTTGGCCCCGCAAAGACTACGGACAATCGGTCCAGGCCATCTGACGTAATAATTGAAAATGGAGATATTCCAGAACCCCCATCTGGTACGCCCTCGACCGTATCAGCGCCTTGTGTTAGTTTTTTTAGGTTATTATTTTTTATTTTTTTACTAAGAGTATTTGAACTGCTGTTTAAAACACTAATGGGAATATTAGACTCAATTCTTGGCTTTCCAATTGCTGATGGCAGAGTTGCAACAAAGCCTAATACATATGGAGGAGTAATAAACGGCCTAAGCTCCGATCCTGGCTCGCTATTTATAGATCCCATCGGAATAAGGCCATAATTTTGCGCCTGATTGCCTTCTCCCATTCCGCTTGGAAGAGTTTGAAAGCTCGTAGATGCCCCATTAAGGGGCGTATTGGTTATCAATATATATGCTGGATACTCTCCATCTGCACCAACAAGTTCATTAAATCTGCTATAATTAAAAGATGCAAAGCCTGAGCCTGGAAATTTTAAAATAGCCTTTCTTTTGCTTATAACTTCAAAATCACTTGTGCCAAGTGGAATAAAAAAATCCGTAGGAACATAAAATGTAGCCTCTTCGCTTTCAGGGGTTGCCATTTTAATCTCCGCAATATTGCCCCCGACCCCGAACCAGCCTATGTCTTCCGTTAAAATTTTACAATTGCAATGAGCAGCCTCTGTATCTCCTCCTAAAATTGCTATATAAGCATAAAAGGTTCCTCCAAAAATTGGCTTTTTGGATTTAATTTTAATTTCTGCATTTTGACCATCCATAAGAAGTGGAATGGAATGAACAGCGTTTGTCTCACCTCTAAACTTTGGAACAAAAAATCCATCTCTATCCGGAATTGGCGTAGGCGTAGGCGTAATGTCTGGCAACTCTATCTTAGAAGTACCTGGTGCTGCTACATAAATTTGAAACCCAGGAGCAGGAAGAATCGCGCCTGGTTCAGTCTGCGGCTGGGAGCATGTTCCGTTTGAAAGCTGTAAGCACACATAAAGCGTTCCCACGTTAGAGCCCAAGATATCAGACACAAGAGCTTCAGAACGTACAGTTAAACTAGTTGATGATTGATTTGCAAAAATTACCGAATAATCACCAACGCTATCTCCGTCTTGAAAAGACCCTATTAAATTCTGCATTAATGGATCTGTATAAAAGTTAACCGAAACTACATCCGTTAATCCTTCGCCTGTAAAGGTTAATGCCTTGGCTCCATAAAAGCTAGCATCTGCGGAGAAAACCAGTTTATCCTTAACAAAACCATTTGGCTTTATCTTGGTTAATGTGACTGCCTTTGGATATACTTCTATATTATTTCCTGGAACTCTTACAATTTGACCTATATCATCAACGACATAAAGAGCGTATTCTGTTTTTTCTGCACTATCATAAATATCCAAACCGGATGTCGCCCCAACGCCTGGAGAGGCCGTACTGGAAGTGTGAGGAATCTCTAAAATCCATTCATTATCCGGATCTTCTTCGCTTTTTGTTTTTGTCAAAGGAATCCACATACCCGGGATTTGAGAGAAACCATCAATATCTGTTAAAATGTTTGGACGATTGGAAGCTACAATGTCTCTTGCGCCAGTCGTTTTTGATTCAAAAAACTTGTCATCATTTGTTTCGTCCGCAGGCATTCCGTCTCTAAATCCAAGCAGGATATCAGGCCTGTTGGCCTCTCCCAAAACATCCGAAACCCTATTTGCGCCAACCTTTGCAAGGGGGACCGATGTTGGAAATCCAAGATCTTCAAATCTAAAACTATTGTTTGGTCTATCTATTAAAAAATAATTTTGTTCTAATGCTTTTACTGCATTTGAATAAAATACTTTTAACATCTCTGTATCAAAAGCAGATACATCTTTACTGTTTATATATTCTACCAGCGTTCCGTATACTGACCGAAAATCCTCCTCTGATACATCGTCAACAGATATCACCGGACTTCCTGAAGGATCAAGATATCCCTTTGTAAGCATTGGCGCTGTAAACATCTCCACTGCTTCCCACGACTCTCTAAACCCTCTTACCCTAGGAGGTTTCTTTGGAGTTATAATTGGAGACAAAAAGAAATTGTAAGAGGCCCAAATCTTATCTGGATCTCTGTTTGTATCATATAGTCCTTCTCTGCTAATCGCTATAGAGCACTTCTCTCCATCTTCTGGATACGAAGTATCACCCTCGGTTACTTCGCAAGCCGGTGGTGCTTGATAGTCAAAGGCCTTTGCGGCATAATTTTTTCCATTAAGAAATTCAAAGCAAAATGTTACATACTCTTCCGAAGGCTCTCCAAGGTCATAAAGATTTGTTGAGTATCCAGAAGAATCTCTTCCGGACAAATCTGGCATTTTAATATATATCGAATCATCATTGGCTGTATAGTAGCCCATATCTGGCTTAAATAAATCTCCATTTATATAATCTTCTTCTATATGAAATATTGGAAATATATCAAGCAATATTTTAACAATATCATCATCAGATATATCGACCTTGCCATCCACCTCCGCACCTGCCGCTCCCTGCAAAGAGTCAGCTAAGGATTTAAAGGTCTCTCCGGATATTCCAACATAATTCTTTAATCCAAACTCATCATCTGCATCATTAACCAAAACATCCAACATCTCCTTGAGAATCTGCATCGGTATAAATTTAAATGACCCAACGGTTTTTAGTCCAGACAACCTTATATTATCTTCAGCTAAGGGATCTAGCTTCTTCTGCAAATCTGAAGCATCTTCTATACTTTCTGAAACCATCCTGGTAAGCACAAGTGACGGAACTTCACTTCCATGCCAATCATCTGTAACTGACGGCATATTCTCTAATGCTTTATTTATTTTGTTTCTAGCAGTTACAAGATTGGCTACTCGCGGAAACTCACTAGAGGGATCCACTCCTGGCGTAACCCCCCGAGCGTGTAGCTTTAGCCTGGCCATCTTGTATTTATTAAGCTTCTTACTGTGTTCGGCCTTTGTTGTATTTATTTTAGTTCCAGAGGTTAAAGATATCTTTATAACCGACCCTCCAATTAATGGAACCAAGTCATAATCGGCAGCCTCTTCGGGAAATAAAATTTCCATACCTGTAATTTTAAGCGTAGAGCGGCCCATGGACGCCGTAAAGGAATCACCCTCCTCTGCGTCTGGATTGCAATTTACATATATTTTCGAAAATTCTTCCTGAAGATTAATATCGCCAACTAATAACGGAAGAATCTTAGATACATTATCACCCATACTTAACCCTTAAACTAACTTACTTTACAAACTTATTATACCAACTTATCTATACAAAGATTAAATAAATTAATTGATTATAAAACAGAAGCTATAATCAACTAATCATCCTCTGTGTCTGCCAAATCCTTTAGCAAATCTGTGATGCACTGCATTTTCTTGCCAACCTCTTCAACTGCATCTAGAGGATTTGTTTTTGGCGAAGCACCCGGATCATCAGAGCATGGAGCTTTGTGCGTCTCTCTAGGCGTTCTATTCGCCTGTCTTACCTCTATCGCATTTCCTGCAAGAATAAGTTTTGAAGTACTCTCTAAACATAAATTGCCATCATTTCTAATAATCATTGGCGCTCCGGGATTCATTCCAGCTATAACCAAGCCGCCTTCGCTTATTGAGATAAGATAATCCGAAGCATGCGCACCGCCTTCTGGCGTAAAGTCTTCTTGTCCAAAAAACCCTT
>Ga0098040_1001323_pt1 | contig 10805 bp, 9 predicted proteins | sample 7_EtaG_FD_75065 | JGI IMG/M metagenome (GOLD analysis project Ga0098040, IMG submission 75065) | Marine viral communities from the Subarctic Pacific Ocean - 7_ETSP_OMZ_AT15161 metaG | ecosystem: Environmental > Aquatic > Marine > Oceanic | place: Pacific Ocean | collected 2015-01-08 | reverse complement strand
TCCTAAGGGTGGGCGAATAAATGGCGCGGATTCTATTGGCCGAAGACGATGACTCGATGCGTCGCTTTCTTACGAAAGCACTGGAAAACGCGGGGCATGAGGTCGAATCGTTTGGCAGCGGCGAGCAGGCACATAGCCGTTTGAAGAATGATATCTTTGATATTTTGCTCACCGATATCGTCATGCCGGAAATGGACGGCATTGAATTGGCCCGCCGCGCGGCTGAAATCGACCCGACGATGAAGATCATGTTCATCACGGGATTTGCTGCCGTTGCGCTCAACCCCGAATCCGATGCGCCCAAGGAGGCCAAGGTGCTTTCAAAGCCCTTCCATCTGCGCGATCTGGTCGGTGAAGTGGATCGCCTGATGGCGGCCTGACGCATTTGAGCGAGCTTGGTCGAAAACTCCCTTCGATCATGCTTTCTTCTTCTTGTCTTTAAGTCACAACCCCGTTATACGGTCCTCCTCCGGTCGGGAAATTTCCTGGCCTCCGCATGGCAATGGGCGTGTAGCTCAGCGGGAGAGCACTTCGTTGACATCGAAGGGGTCACAGGTTCAATCCCTGTCACGCCCACCATTGCCAGACTTTTCCTGAAGATTGTTGTCGATGTCGTCTCTTTAGAGACAGACACCCAGGTTTTGCGCGATCGTTAGAGCGACGGCCAGAATATGGTCTTCGATGGGCAGCGTGCGTCCATTCAGGATTACGAGCAGTATGACCGGCAGGACGACCGCTAGAAGCAGGGGGCTGGCGACTGTATGCCGGGTGGGCGTTTTTATTTTCCAGAAAATGACGGTTGGTGCTGCGAGACCGACGAATGATCCCAGTAGGACTTCCTCGGTCGTATGGGCACCGATGAGTACGCGCGAAACGGCAATTCCTGTCGCAAACAGAAACCCTAATATGAGGATGGCCGCTTTTTGCCACGGAGCCTGTCGCAATCTTGCCTCGAGTACTGCAAAGCTGCCGTAGACCGCGAAGGCTGAAGCGGCGTGTCCACTGGGGCTGCGCAAATGCCACTCGGGAATGAGATGGCCGCAGGGCAGGAAGAAGAGTTTCAGTATCAGCATCGTGAAAAGCACAGAGCAGGTCGCGAGTATCCATATCCAGGCTTCGCGACGAGCTTTACCAAACCAGAGCGCGAGCGCCACTGCCGCAACGAAGGGCAGAATCAGACTTTGCGCGCCAACGGCGGAGAAAAGGGTGACGATATGTGTGTGATGCACGCGAAACTCGTTAGGCCAGTGGCTAAATTTCCAATCAGCTGTCTACGTTGATCATAGTGGAAGACATCGGTCCGTTGTCAGACCGATCGGTCCGAATATGACCTTATGGTACATGCCTTAACATGCTTAATATGAAGTGAGGTCGCTTCTCGCGGCCATGACTCGAGATTGTAGTCAATTTGCTTGTTTCCGGGAGCATAAAGATGTTTTCGCCTTGGTGACGCGACGGACTTCCGATTGCGGAGGGCGGCGTGAATGATATGATTTGTAATCGATAAAATTCAGCCCGGATAAAACGGGCATAAAAATCCCATCAGGTTGGCCTGTCGAAGCAATGCGCGGGTCGGTTGACGGCGTTAGAGGGGGGTGGCGCGGCGTCAAGTCGCTTCATCTGCAGGGATGTTGAAGTCAGTGAATAGCCGCGCGCTTGGCGCAGGGCTCGCGGTCGGTGTTGCGCTTGTTGCCGCCTTTTTGTTCTGGCGACAGTCGGGGAGCCATGACATGGGGCCGCCCCCACCTGTAGTGGTGGAAGTGGCTGTCGCCAAGGCGCGTGATGTTGATGTTCAGGTCGCTGCCGTCGGTACGCTTGACGCCGATCAGTCGATTGTTATCAGCCCGGAAATCAATGGCATTGTCACCAGTATCGATTTCAAGGATGGCCAGCGTCTTAATGAAGGCGACTCGATTATTTCTATCGATTCAGGTTCCTTGACTGCGCGTGTGATGCAGACACAGGCACGCTTGACGTTGACACGGGCAAATTTTGATCGCGCCAAGCGGTTGCGCAAGCAAGGTTCGGGCACCGCGCGGGCGTTGGACGAAGCTTTGAATGACATGCGCTCTGCAGAAGCTGACGCGGTTGCCGCTAAGGCGGATCTCGACAAGGCGAATATTACTGCGCCGTTCTCGGGGATTATCGGTCTGCGTCAGGTGAGCCTTGGGCAATATCTTAAGGCAGGCGATCCTATCGCCACATTGGCCGACGTTGATCACCTGCGGATCGACTTCCGCGTCTCCGAAGTTTTTCTAACGGAGGTCAAGAAGGGCCAGACCGTCAATATCCGGTTTGACGCTTTGCCGGGTGAAAACTTTCAAGGGAAGATTACCGCGATTGATCCGGTTATCGATATTGCGGGTCGGGCCATCAGTGTGCGTGCAACACTGAACAATGAAAGCGGCAAACTCCGCCCAGGTCTCTTCGGTCGGGTGAATATTGTTACGATGACGCGTCATTCAATTGTTTTGCCTGAAAGCGTGCTGGTGCCTCAGCAGACGGGGCAGAAGGCTGTTTTCGTCGTTACTGGTGATGACAAGACCAGCCATCATGTCGAACTGAAGGCTGTTGAGATTGGCGAACGTCTTCCCGGCGAAGTGGAAATTCTTTCCGGTCTTTCCCAGGGCGATGTCGTTGTGACGGCGGGGCAACTCAAGATCAAATCTGGCGATGCGGTGCATATCCGCGAGTCCGCAAATGCGAGGGGCGAACAGTCGGCCTCAGCCGCCGCGACAAAGAGCTGAAGGGGAGTTCCAGATGCATCCTTCAGAACTCTTTATTCGCCGACCTGTTTTCGCGACAGTTGTGGCGTTGGTCCTGATCCTGGTTGGACTTGTTTCCTATCAGCGACTGACGGTGCGCGAATATCCCGCCATCGACGAGCCGGTGGTTACCATTACGACCAATTATCGTGGTGCAAGTGCGGCGGTTATCGAACGCGAAGTGACCCAGCCACTTGAAGAGTCGATTGCGGGTATCGAAGGTATCGAAATTCTCTCTTCTGCCAGCCGTCCCGAGCAGTCGCAGGTTACGGCGCGCTTTACGCTGGAGACGAACCCTGACGTTGCCGCCAGTGACGTTCGCGATCGCGTGGGCCGTGTGCGCGGCAATCTGCCGACCGAGATCGATGAGCCGATTGTCGCAAAGGTGGAGGCGGACGCCCAGCCGATCATGTTTATTGCCTTTCGTTCCGACCGCATGTCGGAACTGGCGATGACCGACTATATCGACCGCGTTATCAAGAACCAGATTCAGAACCAGCCGGGCGTGGCGCAGGTCATCATCTTCGGTGAGCGCCTTTTCTCCATGCGTATCTGGCTCGATCGGGCGCGTCTCGCCGCTTATGGCCTGACCGCGCAGGATATCGAGAATGCGGTGCGTCAGCAGAATGCTGAGATTCCTTCAGGGCGTATCGAAAGCAAGGACCGCGAATTTACGGTGCTGGCAAAAACCGCGCTCAAGACGCCGGAAGAATTTGGCGACATCGTCGTCAAGAATGTGAACGGCTTCCAGGTCAAGCTGCATGATGTGGCCCGGGTAGAAGTCGCCGCTGCCGATGTACGCCGCGGTTCCACTTATAATGGGGCGCCGTCTATCTCTATCGGTATCGTGAAGCAGGCGACGGCCAATCCGTTGGAAGTGTCGCAAGCCGTGCGAGCCGAGCTTGATCGTCTTGCGCCGACCCTTCCACAGGGAATGAAATCTTATGTCGGCTTCGACAGTTCGATCTTCATTAACGAGTCGATCAAGTCCGTCTACGAGACGATTGGCGAAGCGGTTGTGCTCGTGATCCTCGTAATTTTCGTCTTTCTGCGCACAGTGCGGGCATCTTTCATCCCGGTGGTCACAATCCCCGTATCACTTATCGGCACCTTCGGTCTGATGCTGATGCTAGGTTTCAGCATCAACACATTGACCTTGCTTTCGATGGTTCTGGCAATCGGTCTCGTGGTCGATGACGCTATCGTTGTGCTTGAAAATATCTTCCGTCATATCGAAGAGGGAATGACGCCGATTGCTGGCGCCATCAAGGGCTCGCGTGAAATTACCTTTGCGGTTATTTCGATGACGCTGACGCTCGTGGCGGTATACGCGCCCGTTGCCTTTGCCACCGGACGTACAGGCAAGCTCTTTCTGGAGTTTGCTCTGACGCTCGCTGCGGCGGTTCTTGTCTCCGGCCTCATGGCGTTGACGCTGACGCCCATGCTTTGCTCGAAATTGCTCCGGCATACCAAGTCGGCCAGCCGCTTTGATACCTTTATGGGCGATAAGCTCGATAAGCTCGATGCTATCTACAAGCGGGGCCTTGAGACAGTGCTGGCACGGCCCCGTGCAGTGGTTCTGGTGGCGGGTTGCATCGCGCTTTCCTGCGTTGGTTTCTACAAACTGCTCAATCAGGAACTCGCTCCCATTGAAGATCGCGGTATTCTATTGATTGTCGGACGTGCACCGGAAGGCGCAACGCTCAGCTACTCGCAGCGCTATGCCAAGGAGATCGAGAAGGTTGTCTCACATATTCCGGAGGTGACCGGCTATCTGGTGGTGACGGGTTTCCCGCAGATTACCAATATGATTTCCTTTTCACGTCTCAAGCCCTGGAGTGAGCGCGATCGGACACAACAGGAGATCGTTAATTCAATTCGCGAACAGCTCTGGGACATTCCCGGCATCATGGCTTTTGCGATCAATCCACCGTCGCTCGGTCAGAGTTCGCGAACTCAACCCGTTCAATTTGTGATCCAGACATCGGGCACCTATGACGATCTGGAAAAATATGTCGATCGCTTCATGGCGAAAGTGCACGCGAACCCCGGATTTATCTTCCCCGATACCGATCTCCACTTGGACAAGCCGCAACTTGATATTCAGGTTAATCGCGACAAGGTGATCGACGCGGGCGTCGATATTGCAACTGTCGGGCGAACGCTCGAAACCTTTCTTGGCGGGCGTAAGGCGACGCGTTACGAGCAAAACGGCAAACAGTTCGATGTCATCATTCAGGCAGGTGACGAGGATCGTCGTACGCCCAATGATATTTCGGACATCTACGTGCGTTCTTCTTCGGGCAAGATGGTGCAGCTCTCCAATCTCGTCGATGTGAAGGAGACAATCGCGCCGGACTCGCTCAATCATTTCAACCAGTTCCGCTCCGCCACGATCACATCGAATCTCGCCCCCGGCTATTCGATGGGTCAGGCTCTGGCCTTCATGCAGAGTGTTGCTGCGGAAGTTCTGCCGAAGTCGGTGAAGACCGATCTTGATGGCGAAATGCGCGAGTTTACGAAGTCGTCCGGTACACTCGCCGTTACCTTCGTTCTGGCGATCCTCTTCATCTATCTGGTTTTGTCGGCGCAGTTTGAAAGCTTCATCGATCCCTTCATCATCATGATCAGCGTGCCTTTGTCGATGGCGGGCGCGCTGGCGCTTCTTGTTGTCACCGGTACGACGCTCAATATTTACAGTCAGGTGGGGCTTATCACGCTGGTTGGTCTTATCACGAAACACGGCATTCTGATCGTGGAGTTCTCCAATCAGTTGCGTGAGCAGGGCCGAAGTGTGAGCGAGGCCGTGATGGAAGCCGCAGGGCTTCGCTTGCGTCCCATCCTGATGACAACGGGTGCCATGGTGCTTGGCGCCATGCCGCTGGCGCTCAGTTCAGGTGCGGGTGCGGAAAGCCGTAAGGCCATCGGTTATGTGATCGTCGGCGGTATGACATTCGGTACGGTGCTGACGCTCTTTGTTGTGCCGACCATCTATCTTGTCGTCAAGAACTGGCAGGTTCGGCGGGCTGCGGCGACGGGCAGTCATGCCCATGCGGAATAGCCGTCAGAAATATCGTGCGATCCGGATTTGCAGATAGTCATCATCGGCGATGCTGTAGACCGGATCGGTTTGCGGCACGTCGCCGAAGGCATAGCCTTCAATCGACAGGTGATAATTGTCGCTGAGACGACGGTCCGCCTTCAGGCGAAAGCCGCGCGCGCCTGTGTTCGCGTCGATGTCGACGCCGACAAGCAGGCTGGTCGAGGCCGCGTCATTTGCGGTCCAGCGTAGAGCGAGAAATCCGTCGTTTTCGTAAGGTGCGCGAGCAACCATGCCGCGGCTGTCGAGCGCATATTCCGCGACAACGCCGAGATCGCCTTCCGTTCCTGCAATGCCGTAGAACGTATATTCGATGCCTCCGGTGACCGCTTCATATTGGCGGCCCAATTCGCTGCGCCAATAACCTTCTGCCTTATAGAGCCAGGCGCCCTTGGTTGCCTGTGCATCAAAGGATGCCTGTTTGATTTGCGGATAGAAGGGGGCGAGAACGAGATCGCCATCCTTGCTCAATGCCGGTTGCAGGATAGGGTCGCGGCCCGTGCCCTGGAAATAGGAGAGGCCCACATCGAAGTCGCCGAAGCTGTTGGAATAGCGTGCAGCGGCATCGATGTGATGTTTGCCGCGGCTGCTCTCATAATGCGTCAGGCTGGTGTCGACCGGGATGTCGAGCGCAGGGCGGCCATCAGGACCGGGAAAGGTGCGTTCGCGAAAATAGGGCAGGAGGAAGGCTTCGAAGGTGCCGAAATCCTGTGTCGTACGTAACCTGATCATCGGCTGCCCCAGACGCACTTCCTGTTTGACCGGGTCTTCGATGGCGTCCACCTGATTGATAATGTCGACCAGATGGACCGCTTCCGTCACCCCCCAGAAGACCTTGTCGATGCCGACGCGTAGCTCCCATGCGCCATCAATGAGGCTGTAGCGCGCCTCGCGGAGGTCCCAATGGGTGCGGCGGGAGTCGCGCTGATCGAGACGTCCGAACGGCGTCACGACGATCGATTGATTTTCATGCGGTCCGAAGAAATATTTGGCGGTCAGTTCTCCTGCGACAGAGAGGTCGCTGTTGGTCTGACGGGGGCTGCTGGGGCTTTGCGAGAAGACGCGAATTTCCGGTGTAATGGAGCCGCGCAGACCAAAGTCGTCGGCCTGCGCGCCGACGGGCAACGCCATGGCGGCAAGCACGACAAGAAATGCCGTCCGTGTCGATGGGAAAGGTGAGGTCTTCACAACAATGCTCCGCCCAGCATGATTCGGGGTCAGACTAGAGAGATTCTCTCCATTCTTCCATTGCCCGATTGTCTGATGCTGGTGGCCGCTTAGCGTGCGCGCTCAAGGCTTGCGGTGGTGAAGTCCTCTTTGGTCAGACCAGTGTGGAACTTGTAGTCGGACCAGACGAGCTTTGTCGCTTTGCCATTCTCATGGTTTACCATGTCGAGCTCCAGCGGGCGCCAGAACTTGTTTTCATAAAGCTTGTAGTTGTTGAACGTCAGCGTCTTCAGCAAGGCGTTCTTGCGGTCGTAATAGTCGATCTTTCGGAACTGGTAGTCGGTTGTGTCGATCCAGACGAGTTCGCGGGTGTAGCCGGAATCTTCATAGAGCGGCGTGCGCTCAATGACGTGGCAAGTCAATGTGCCGCAAGGCTCGTCGCGCAGCCATTTGTATGAGAATTTGCCGAGCTGTTGCGTGGAAAAATCTTCAAAGGCGAACTCGCTGCCGACGAAGGGGCCGGCGCGATTGCTCGACGAAATGCGCTTCACGCGCTTGATTGTTGGCAGATAGAGCCATTGGTCGTCAGCATTCTTTATGTGCGAATAGGTCAGCAGCGCCGTACCTTCGATGTCGCGCGGGCGGTCGAAGCTCATCAGGCTCCAGTTGCCGTCATTGGGATCCGGATTTTCCAGCATCATGAAATGAAGCTCGCGTTCGCTCGTTTCGCCCGAGGCATTCGTCAGCACCATCTTCATGTCGGCGCGTGCATCGCCCCAGCCCTTGTCGCGTTCGTCGTTGATTTTGGCGATGGCGAGACCGCGCGCGGCGGGATCGTTTGTGCCGGGGAGACCTGCGGCTTCAGCCCAGGCGCCGGATGTCTCCAGCAATGTGAGGGTTATCAAGCCAAATGTCAGAAAAGCTGCACGAGCCCATACGCGCTTCATCATTCATCCCCTTATCGTTTGTCGTCGCCTTCCACCCCGCGACGTTTGCAAGGAATGATGCACGGTGAAACGCCGGATTTAAAGTGCTTATTCTGTCGGGCGTTTAGAAGGGGCGATCACCATTAATGGTGACGCGCTCCATATGACGTCGGTGTCCCTGATAGTCGTTGAGCGCAAAATGTTGCACGCAGCGATTGTCCCAGAAAGCAATGGCGTCAGTAGTCCAGCGGAAGCGGCAGGTGAAACCTTCCTGCGTGCAATGTTCGAACAGGAACTTGAGCAACGGCAGGCTTTCGCGCCGCGTCATGCCGACAAATTTTTCCGTAAAGGCTGGATTGATATAAAGCGCCTTGCGGCCCGTTTTCGGGTGGGTGCGGACCACCGGATGTTCGTAGGAAGGTACGTCGTCGCCCGCCGTCTTTACGTCCATCGAATTGCGCTTTTGCGCCGAGGCACCGCGTTCGCTGTATTCGCCTTTGGCCGTATGCACAGCCTTCAGTCCGTCCAGCATGTCCTTCATGCCGTCCGAGAGTGTTTCATAGGCGAGATACTGGCTGGCCCAGAGCGTGTCGCCGCCATAGGGCGGGACTTCGCGCGCATAGAGGATGGAGCCCAGCGCCGGCTCTTCCAGAAACGACATGTCGGAATGCCAGCCGCCGCCAAAGTTCAGGCGGTCACCTGGCTCCTTGATGATCTGCATGATCTCGGGGTGACCATCCATCCCTTTCACGTAAGGGTGGATGTTGAGTGAGCCGAAGCGACGGCCAAAGGCCTTGTGCTGCTCGTGATTGATCTTCTGATCGCGAAAGAAGATCACTTGATAATCGAGAAAGGCCTGATGGATCGCATCGAAGACCTCGTTGCTGAGATCTTGGGATAGGTCGACGCCGGAAATTTCTGCCCCGAGCGCACCTGAGATCGGCTGGATTTCCAAATGGGTCATGGGATCAGTTCGTTGTCGCTTTTTGAAAGGCGGGGCGGGCGCTCAATCGGGCGAAATAGGCGGCGACATTCGGATAGGAGTCGAGGGAGAAACGAATGATCTTGCAGAGATTGAGGTCGTAGCCGAGCATGATGTCGGCTGCGGTGAATTGATCGCCGCAGATGAATTCCTTGTCGGCCAGTTCCTTGTCGAGAAAGGCCATATATCGGCCGAGCGTCGCATTCGACTCGTCGATGACCGACTGCAGGCGCTCTCCCTTGGGCTTGCGGAAGGTGTGCTGCACGATCTGGCTGATGGGTGGCATGACGGTGGCTTCGGCGAAGTGAAGCCATTGCAGATATTTGCCGTAGGCAGGTGTGCCGATGTCGGGCGTGAGGTGGCTCCCGGAGTGTTTGGCGAGCAGGTATTGTACGATCGCACCTGACTCGGTCAGGATCAGTCCGTCGTCGTCGATAGCGGGAACTTTTCCCAGCGGGTGAATGGCGAGATAGGTGGGTGATTGCAGATTGGCCGGCGTGAATTCGACTATTTCCCTTTCGTAGGGAACCCCCATTTCTTCCAGTAACCAGAGGACGCGAAGCGAGCGTGTATTGGGCGCGTGATAGACCTTGAGCATGAGTAACCTCCCCGTCGCAGATGTTCTGATTTTGGAAAAGTGTAGCGGATTAATTTGTTTCGTCGAGCTTACCTGTTTTGTCGGGATGGCCGACCAGCGAGAAGCGTTGTGAAATCTCGATCCAGTTGCCGTCCGGATCGCGGACGAAGCCGAAGCGGGCGACATCTCCCATTGTAGCGGGAGAACGTCCTTCCGGTCCGCCGTATGCGGTGATGGTTTTGTATTCATCGTCGGCATCGAAGACTTGTACGGTGATATAGCGCAGGCCCGTGCCTTCGATGGTGGCGTCTGCCGGAGCATCGGGTGCCTCTTCCACCATAATGACGCTTTCGCCGCAGTAGAATGAATTGCCGCCTTCTTCCGGCACGTCGGGCAGGCCCATGGCCAGCACATAGAAGCGACGATGAGCGGTCGCGTCACGGACCTTGAGCTTGATACCGATTTGTTCGATGCCGAAGAGCCCAGGCGGAACAAGCGTCACCTTGTTGCCGTCAGGGTCCTTCATGTGTTTGGGGCCGAGCAGACCTTCGCGCGCGATCAGGATTTCGTCGTAGCCCGATGGCGACTTTTCCTCGAAGGGGGCGCGGGAGGCATTGATCTTGAGAACAGAGCCCAGAAGATCATGTCGGTGCTGCATGCGTCCGCCACCGAGCGGCAAGGCATGATCGAAGGCGATGCCGACTTCGTTCTGATAGAAGTCGAGCATCGCATCAATGTTGTTCGTGAAAAGGCCGATGTCGATACGTGGCTTTGCAAGTTTCATGATCGGCCTTCGTCTTTCATTTATGGCTTCTCGTTTGAGAAGATGATCGTGCCCGAAGCGGCAAACATGCCGCCGACACCATGCGCGATCGAAATTTTTGCGTTCGGCACCTGAGCCGGTGCGATGCCTCGCATCTGGCGCACACTTTCCTGCAGTGCATACATGCCATACATGCCCGAATGCATGTAGGACAAGCCGCCGCCATTGGTATTGAGCGGCAGCTTGCCGCCTGGCGCCGTATTGCTTTCGCGAATGAAGGCCGCCGCTTCGCCGCGTTTGCAGAAGCCGAGGTCTTCAAGCCCGAAGAGAGGCAGATGCGCGAAGGCATCATAGATCATCAGGTGATCGACGTCGGCATGCGTGATGCCTGCTTCGTCGAAAGCCTTTTTGCCGGAGACGCGGAAGGCTTTTGAGGTGGTGAAGTCTTCCATCTGGCTTATCATCGGCGTTTCCACGCTTTCGCCCGTGCCGAGGATATAGACGGGCTTTTGCGGGAAGTCCCTG
>Ga0098040_1001321_pt1 | contig 10809 bp, 7 predicted proteins | sample 7_EtaG_FD_75065 | JGI IMG/M metagenome (GOLD analysis project Ga0098040, IMG submission 75065) | Marine viral communities from the Subarctic Pacific Ocean - 7_ETSP_OMZ_AT15161 metaG | ecosystem: Environmental > Aquatic > Marine > Oceanic | place: Pacific Ocean | collected 2015-01-08 | reverse complement strand
GTCTAGCTTATTTCTCAATGCGACGTAGTGCGGGTTGTAATAGGTGTCCACCGTACTATCAAAAGAAGAGGTGATATACTCTCTGCTGATTGCCGCTTGTAGTGGATAAGTTCCTACCAGAACGTCACCATAAATGAACTCATTGCTCCAATCGGTGGCATCTCCAGTTTCAAACCCAAAAGCAGTCTTAAACGTTGAGCGGGCACTATCTTTTGAAATCCATGGATAGATGCGGCCATTGTCCGGTAGTACTGTAACAGGTTCTCCGGGGATGAGATTTTTGATGTAATCGTCATAACTTCCTGTTCGACCAATAATGCGGTCATCACTAATATCTTCCGGACGGTCAATGTTATATTCGTAAAGGCTGATATAGCCTTTTGACGAAGAAACGTTTCGGACTAAATCATTCCTGGCACCAGATTGGCGAGGAACGTTGTTGTAGATGACTTTTGTATCATAAATAATGAAGTTACACGTCGGGTGCAACTTCATTGTGTTGGTAAAGACCTCGTTTGACTTGAATTTCTTCAAGGACATTTTTAGTAATCCAGTCGAACACGTATCGTCATATCGTTATTTGGATCTTTTCGCAAGGGCTCTGATAGTTTTGCGACAGCTAATAGTTCGCCGGCGGCATTATATAGTCCAACAGTCGTGATATATGAGATCGGCTGATCGCTGGCGGCGCTTTTAACTCTAATCTTGCTGCCATCCACGTATGTTGGGTTCGCACTATAGTTGAAATCATTGTGATTAACGCGACAGAAGTAGATTTTAGAGTTAATTTCTGTGGTGTTGTTGAATGAGATGTTTTGGATGCGGTGGCGCAATGCATCGCAAGAAGATGTGATAGAGGCTGAACCAAAAGACTGTGTTACATCGAGAGCATCAAACCCGGACGGACCATAGCCTGATCCACTATTAAATTGGACACAATGTTGAAAGACAGAAGAGGTTAATACGATTACTCCTGCTTCGTAAAACACGACGCCTTTGGCAACTTTGTTTTCTGCAGAATCATAGAGCAGCCCATAGTTTCCACCAATAACGTTTTTGATGCCGTTGCCGCCGACAGAAGCCGAGGCATCGATTAAAGTAACACCGGTATTCGTGGCGCCGTCCATAAAGGGAGAAGCCCAAGAGCCGGTGCCCACTACAAGAGAAACATTTCCTCGCTTGATTTCATCTTTGGCCAAGAGTCGAGAAAAGGAGATAAAGAACGTATTCCCCATCACGCCGGTGCCATCGAGATCCAAATCGCTCTCAAACTTTTGAATATTGTCTGCGTTTGAAGCTGTATAACCTAGTAAGACTTGCGCGTATTGGTTATAAAGATTGATCTTCTTGGTATTCTGCGTGGCAGTCGAAGAAGACACTGGAGAAGTTGAGTCATATCCAATTGTAAGATCAAAAATATGGTTTGAGGATGAACTCAGATAGGGATAATCATACACACTCTGAAACATACCATGGGTATAGTTTTTAATGTTGTTATCGCTGTATGTGCCACTGCAGATAGTTCCTGTAATTGGAATTGTCTCATGCAATAAAGTGGTAGTAGTTGTGATATCCGATGAAGGATCAATTATCTCTGTGTTAATTACTGGCATTTATTTTCTCCGTTTATGTGCCTAGGTTTTTCTTAAAACGCGTATTGGAATGGCAATAGTAGCACCGGTGCTTAACCCTGTTATATAGACAAATGTGTCAATATAATCATAAGTTGATCCAAACAATGTTGCACTTGTTGAGCCTATTTTGCTATACAGGTTGTCACTAGTGTTGGAACTACACAGGGCATCATGTACCTTTGTTTTGAAACCTGCTATTGTATCGCCTGGTCCTAAAATAGTAGAAAAATCCGTGACGGCGGTACCGGTCTGGGTTTGGTAAACCCCATTATTTACCCCCTTGATTCTATAAGAAGAATAGTTTTCCATACTTGAATCAACAGAAGAGTTTGTAATCCCTCTTAGATTAATTGGCAATTGAAAATTGCTGCCGTCAGTATCTACCTTGAAAGAATTGCCCGGGCCTAGGCCCATGACACTTTTGAAAATCCGATTATCTACACTAAGCAAGTATGTGCTATTAGAGAGCCTGAGATTCCTAATATATGCGGCCTGATTGCTCTGTGTCTTTGACAAATCAGAGCTGTTGATGCCACCCTCGACATAAATAGCGGGTACGGTATTCGTTGTATTATCTTGAAACTGATCGGCGGTCGAGCCATGGAAAGTGTTTAAAGCGCTTACAGTAGTTGCGTTGGTAGCAACATAATAAATACCATTATAAATCTGTTGCATATTAGACTGCAAAGAATTTATTTTCAAAGATGGCATGTAGAGAATATTCTTGTTGGAGATATTCAAAAGTCCATAGTTGATATTCGAGACCTGCGTCGTGGATTGAAAGATTGGAGTTTGCAAAATCTCCAGATCATAATAAGCCGAACCAGAGGCGTGATTCTTATTATACTGTGAGTAGTTAATTTCATCGTCGCCTAAGCCGAATCGAGTAATCTTAAAATTACCATCAGCCATCTTCTTGCGGCCCGTGTCTGTCAGGACAGCATCCAAGATGATGTCGCCGGAATTATCTAAAAAAGCCATTTATATTCCTCTCTCTTTATAAATAGTAAGTATTTTGTTTGTATGCATGCCTATGTTAAAAATATGTTTATACGCTCCGAACAATTCGCAAAGGCACTACCAATTGTTTTTTGCTGGAAGCTCCAGCGATCATAATATTTGTTTCTATGTAATCGTAATTATTTCCAGTACCGAAAATGTTTTGATTTAATTTTCCAAAAACGCGAAATCTATCGTCGGCCGTGGAGCCAGACGCATTAACCACCTTATCGTTTAATTTAAAATTGACAGCTAAAGCGGTTGCCCGCGGGCCCTTTAGAGAAGAAAGTAGTTCATCTCCTCCGTTGCCGTGATTATAAATTTCATTTATCATTCCTGTACAAGCATAACTTTCGTGATAAAGAGATGCTTTGTCTAATGAATTCTTAACTATTCTAACAAGCGGAATCATATTTGTGTACATTTTATTTAATGCATCGTTTTTATAATATGCATCTGGTGCGTTGGTATAGATATGATCTACGAATCGGCTATCACAATAAACAAAATAATGTTGATCATATAAGCCAGCGCTGCGGATGTATCGATCTTGAGCGGCCTGGTCTCTTTCTATAGGCTCGGTATCAGTGCTAATCCCTGATTCAATTAACAAAACATTAGTGGAAACTGAATCATTTTGCAGGTAATATTTGTCCCCTATATCTGATTTTAGTTTTTTACTTGTCTCATAGTTTACAGCTAGATAATAACAAGAACCACTAGAATGAGAGTTAACACTGCCGGTGGTCAATGTGTTGACGCTCAATTGGGGCATATAATAGATGTCGTTTCTTGGCAGATTCAAAAGTCCATATTTAATGTTTGCCTGCTGTCCTGCGAAGGCCTCAAGAATAGGGACCGAAGCTGTTATCGCCCACGACCCATTCGAGCTTCCCGAAAACGTATAATCTATCTCATCATCACCCAAGCCATAATGAGTGACCTTGAAATTACCTTGTGCTTTTCGTTTTCGACCAATATCTGTTAATACTGCGTCTAAAACAATTCCGCCTGCGCTATCTTGAAATGCCATATCCTTACTTCCAATTACCCTTGTATGTTACATTGATATCTAGTTTTTTGCCTGTTTTTTTGGAGGTCATTCGAATCTTAAAAGTTTTATCCCAGACAGGCTGATCCGCGGTTCCAACAGTAAAATTACTCACCTGATCGCCAGCATTGCCTTCATAATCAACATTCTCATCACCAAGAATCAAGTGAGAGCTTCGAAGCTTCATTTGCAAAAGTTTCTTGAAAGGTTTTGAGGGTGCATCGACAGGAGGCTCGTCTGTTATCTCTGAATCATTTATAACATTAAATAGAGAATATTTGTAGCCCCCATCATCTACTAATTCTGCTTCAACAACAGGACTAGTGTGGCCCGGCATATAATGAGCATTCAAAAATCTAAAGAGATAATAATATTTGGTATTTGTTCTGATACGTTGTTCGTAGAAACAATCGGTCAAAGGGGTGCCAAATTTAAGATTTGTCAAATCCTTAGCTGCAATCAGGGATCCGCGGAAATCTCTCATAGTCGTCGGCTTTTTGTCTATTCTATAGACCTCTACCGCAATTGGTCGGGTTGATTCCTGAGTTATTTCTTCATCAGCATACAGATTATTGGAGACCATATAATCCTGTCTAGTCTTCTGGTCTTCTACTGAAATAGTAAGAGGGTATGGCTTGTGTTCAAAGGATTCATATTTTGCGTAGAACCCAATCGTCTGTGAATCGTCCTTTCGTTGATAAGACATAATCTCAACCTGACGAGGGGGATGGTCCATAACTTGGGTTTCTTTTGTTACTATAGGAATTTCAATGATTTTAACATAAGGCTCTATCACTATATCGAATTCACAAAGATATTTATGTTCGGATAGAACCTGCGCATCTGTGGAAAATGTAGTGTCTAAAGGTGCATAGGTGTCCCCTAGCGGTTCGCGAGGATCCGTTCTTGTGGTCTCTTTTCCTGTAGCTAGATCGTAAAACTCAAGACAGTTTCTATCTAATAACTCGAATTTAGGAGTCCACCAATTTCCAGTCTGCTTTTTTATCTTAGTGTCGCCAATCTGTCTCGTTGCAGCAAAATTCCTATAACTATAGCGATAGCCAACCATCGCAACGTATTGATAAATATTATAGCGATAGTTAGCGCCGTATTTGACCTGTGTGTCATACAGATCGATAGCATCGCCTTCATCAAAGATATAATAGTTACACAATGTATTGATGGAACGCTGTTGTCCTTGTGGGGTACCGCCAACTTTCTGAATTCTATAGCCGATTGACTCTATGTGATTAGAAGTATTAGCATAATCCAGAATTTCCGAAAGTGAACTGGCATCAAGTTTGTCATAAAAATCGTCTCCGCTGGAGTTTCCGTAATTTGTTCTCATACGCTCGACTAAATCTGTCGCAAAACCCATCAGACGTGTGTTTTTGATATGGCGATAGGTGCCATTAACATCCGTAACCATATGTTGTTCTATGCCATCGTCAGTGAGACACATAAAATTTCGTGATGATCGTACAGGGCTTTGAATATCATTAAGGATTGTGGGTAAAAGATCGAATTTCTTATAATCTACTTCAGTAACCGAGCTATTCTCACTAATGGCACCCTCCTCCAATTGATCACTCTGTTGCCAATATTTGAATCTTTCCGACTCAATAGTATCGCGGCTGTCGACAAACCTCTCTTTGATAGTTTTCATCATCAGGTTCTTTAATTTATGATCCTGCAATTTCTCATTTACAAAGTCGACGGCGATGCTGGGTGAAGGTATTGAAACATGCGCATAAAACGGGATAGATTCGAGATTATCAGAATTAATATCGAGCATATCATTATCGATGATGATATTGCTGCTGTTTTGCATCAGATAAGTAGAAGTAGAACCAGAGAGGGCTGCACTTTGATAGAGGGATAAATATTTCTTATAATTTCCGACATCAGACAACCACTGGTTGGTATTCGGATATTGTTGGTTCTCTGACCCCTCTTCGAAGGGAGGATAGGCACTTGAAGAAACCGAAAACAGCTCGGACATTACATAACCATCTGCTTCAACCTCCCCCCCAAGGTTGACGAAGTTGGCCATCTCTGCCTCAAATCCATTCGTTGCCGGCGGATCCACGGCAGCTGCATTGAGTAGATAAACATTTGGGATCTCATATGTTGATTGACGGCCGGCATATGCTTCATATGATGGATCATAATAATTATATTTATATCCGACTGAAATTGTTTTATAATCTCCATACTCCGCTTGGGCCATGGTTTTTATATTATATAAATCATAAGGAATTTTCGTTTCAACAAAAAAGTTTTCAAAGAAGCCAGATGTTTGAATACCAGTATAACTGCTAGTGTTGTATTCTCCTCCAGCTATAATCTCTTTCCAATGCTTGTCGTTTTCAATAACGTCTTCTTGTCCAACAATTACCACATTGATCGACAGATTTGTATTAAACACCTCTGCAGATGCGGTTGTGATGGTGGCGCGAACTGATTTTTGAAATAATTCTAAGGTATCATAGTCAACAATATTGGAGTTTGGTCCAGTGGAGCCCGCTGAAGCAGAGTACCCATAGGATTCGACCCCATCGCTGTCTTCTACAAAATTATAATAGCCACCAAAAGTATTTCGGACATTATCGTACGAATCTTTAATAAGGCCGGGATTAATCAGCGTATAAATAATAGAAGGGTTGCTAGCCATTAGTGATACCCCTATAAGGTCTGTTGAAATCTTCTAGAAGCTCGATACTTGAGACCTCTCTTGGTTTTAAAACTTCTGCCCTCGTCTTTTTGAAATTGAATCTAGAGATGTTTGATGTATTGTAAATTTTATCAACGCTACTGCTAATCATTGCTTGCATGAGTGATAAGGATGTACTACCAACAGGAGATCCGAATTTAGTTCTAATTCCTGCGAGTTCTCCGGATGCGTATGAATAAGCTTCATTCGAAGTTACTGTCGGGTCGGTGATGCCTAGGTTTTGATATACTGCGAAGGATTCGGGGGCCACGTCATGTATGTAATAAACTATTGTTATGGCATCACTGGGGATTTCGTTGTGGGAGTCAAGGGAGATTTGGTACTGCTCTTGCAAGCCCCACAAATTAAGCTCTGTGTCTTCAGGATCGATAGTAGAAGATCCGGAGATATAGAAGTACGTTGACAGGGCATCGATGTACGACCATTCTCTTGTAATGGAATAATATTCCCATTCAAAAATATCGGGGGTGCCAAGTTCCAAGCTATCAATATTAGCAGGAAAAGTATAAGCGATGGATCCGTTATCGGAGGAAATTGATGGAGTATAGGTTCCTTCGTTCGCGGGGCCAGCAGGATTGCCATCGGAGTCCACGGCCGTGTAGCTGTCGGAGTGTTCTAAATACACTGTATTAACCAACATATTATCTTCAACATAATTTACAGAAAATTCTGCCGATTGAGAAGCGTTGATAGCACTCATAGACGCAGTGCCAAAATAGGTGGTTATGGCGCCGTCGCCGGCGTCAGTAAGACTATATGTATAAGATGCCATTAAGTTTACCCTTCCTAATATTTAATCGGTGCATTATAATTAGTTGTTGCCATTGTATTTTGAGTGCTAGCTGCAGTAGATGCTGCAAGTGTTTTGGTTGTATTGGTCATTTTTTTAGTGGTCGACGGCATGCCGCGGCTGGGTGTTGATGAGACGTTAAGGGTCGTCGCGGAAAGCTGCTTTAGAGTACTAGCATCTGATGAGAAGTTTTGTGACATTATATCTGATACTACCATAGAGTAATTTTGTGTTGCCAGATCTGCGTTCAACTTCTCTTTTTCCTGTGACACCGAGAAGCCTTCATCTAATTCGTAGAAAGTGCTATCGACACTTGGAAACTGGCCGATGGGGACCATTGTTGAGTTCTCTCTTGTCATGACTTCGATATCTTCAATATTAGGGTTCGGTACCGACTTCTGCTCTTGGGCAGCAAATAATGAAAAATCCTTCTTATATTGATCTACAACAATACAATCTAGAGCCGCCAATACCGCAATAGAGATCTCGGCGCTGGTGGACGATGTGTCTTCTGATATTGTTCTTGTCTCTTTCATAGCCTCGTATACTCTTTTGGTTGTCCTATCCATCATTACAGTGTTGGGTTGTGCTATGTTTATTGTTGCTGCAGCAACCGCTATCTGGCTATCGCCACCAGTTGTGGCTGTCTTGGGCTTTGTTAAAGCTCCCAAAGACATGTCTGCTAATGTGGTTGTGGAATTTGTTTTTGCCATTGTTTATTCTCCTATGTTAATAATTGTCTAGGGTGTAAAGAGGAGGCGCTTCAGCAGTCGAGCCTGGGGTGCCTGTATCGATGGCTTGCTGTAAAGAGCCGATAAATGTAATTGGGCGAATTTTTACCTTACCTTCACTTTCATGAACAGCGACCCTGTAGATAATGAAGTCGAAGTCGGCGCTGGCATCAGCTTTGTGTGCCGTCGTCCACAGGAGATATATCGTGTCCCCAAGCTTGGCATCATAGGCCTCTATGTGACTTGTAATCTCATCAAACACACCCCCGCTCCTGGCAAAGTCATCACCATCGGCCCAGGAGTTGGCGAATGGCCAAATAGCTTCGTCAGTTTTATCTACTAACCTATCCCAAAGATCATTTTCATCGTTGTTTATCCAGTTGTCGAAATTTTTACCGAAGTCGAACTCAACATAGCCAGTTTGTTCTTGCCAGCCATCTGCGGTAGTATCCTCTTCTTCATCTGAAGCCGACGCGCCATCCCATGCGCCAGTGATGGGGTCCGGAAAGCCGGATGTTTTTTCAACATTAAGGCGATGAAGGTCAAACCCTCTGGCGCCTGCGCCCAAATCTCCATGCATGGATTCTTCGGTAAAAGTAGTATCTACCACCAACTCTGCATCAAAAAGCTTGCCCATTAATATATTATAGTTATTTCTAAGATTCTTCAAGGCAACTAGAGTACCTCCATCGGGGCCCACCGTCGCACTAAGATTCTTCGCTTGGATAAGGATCTCATCGCGAACTCCGCCGTATGAATTATCCCACAGATCCTCTAAATAAGTATACATAAATGCAGCCTTAATCCATGGGGATTCCGCGGGGTTCTCCGCATATCGAGCTTCAACACCTTTAATAAAGAATTGATTGAAAAAATCATCTGTTTCATTATATGAACAAGCCTCGGAGGCAAGATCATAATATTCTAATAGCAATTGTTGTATTTCATAGGCGAGATTATACAAATCTATATAAATCGTATTGGTAGAATCCCTCACCTCAATGTCTATACTATATCCATAATCCTTTCTATAATTAAAATCCTCGCTACCGCCTGATATAACGTGCTTGTATTGAAAACACATTAGCTTATAAAATCTTCCATTGTTTAATGTATCGAGGCCAGGTTCTCCAATCTCATTCATAAGATTGAAGTTTCTTAAATATAAATAAGGTTCACCCAAGGTGGAATTTAAAGAGTAAGATTCAGTACCATCGGTAGTTATTGTCATTGTTTGATCCGGTATGTTGGGATTCTGAGCCATTCCGGACTGGTCGTGGCCAGTATCAAAGTGTGTTTCAATAGATGCTAATTCGGTGCTGTCATCTGTGTTTACCAGGGACATTTTTATGCTTTCCATATAGAACCGATTGCAAAGTGCTTCGCTTCCAAATAGGTCTTCCAGCTTTTGTACATCAAAGTATTGGGCTATATTACTTTTTTCTTTTAACAATTTGTCATAATCGAAAAAGAAAGACCCTTGATCAACTAAATGAGCCGTGTCGTCGATTGAACCTTTTTCTCGATTTATATAAAAAGAATTCTGATATATGTACTTTCCTCCAACAATCGTGTCGTCTAATGGCTCGTAGGTGCTGGTAGCCGCAGATCCCCTTAAATCAATCACTGTCGGATTGTTAACCAATTGTTTGGAAGCTCTAGGGCCCTTGATGACGGCTGTGTTTGCTTTTGTAAGGCGCTCTAATACACGACCATAGAATTGTCCTATCGCAGTGGCTGAACTCTTGTCTGCAAAAGATTGTAAGAATGTATTGATTTTTACTAATAATTGTGGATCGTCGCCATTAGTTTCCAAAATGGTTAATAATGAATCGATCATGGTCTGCAGCGTGGCGTCCGCGGAGGACCCTGTTAGGGGTTTAAAATAGGCGATTAGGTCGGAAATAGTTATCTTATCAGAATAGTGGTAGCGGAGATCGAGGCCCATGATGGGGTATTCGACGATTGTGCCGCCGGATGTTACGAAAATAGTTCGATCAGGAGGTGTGATTGAGCCGTCTTTAAAGAATACAAACGAATTGATATCAGAAGTCATGCTGCTGTAAAAATCGATCATGGGATTGTTTGGGTCACTTTCATATACAAGATCTACCATAGATGCGATTCCGCTTCCATCATTATCTACTTGGCTCGTAAGTGGACTTGAAAAAGTTAAAAACCCAACATCGTTTATTATATCACGGGAAGAAGAATAGGGGTCGTCGCCTTCGATATATTTCAAAAAGTCGTATGCGCCGCGGCTGGAATAAGGGTCGCCAGCACCTTCGGTTGGGATGCTCATTTCCGTTGCAAGTTTTTTAATAGGCGTTCCGGCGGCATTATAGTAAGTATCTACCAACCCCCACTCACTAATAGGATTAAACGTGTATATGTTTGAAGTTGTCTCCCAATCTGTGGCGTCATCATTTACGACTGAGCCGGGGTAACTCATTCGATATTGCATTGTGCCGGAGCCGCTATGTACAAAGAAATATTTTAATTGCGAAAGCACGGAAACATCGCCATTTATAAGCTGTGTTAAATGATTATCGGAAGTCATTTCAGAGCCGGTAGTGGCTGTATACTCTCTGTTAAAAGCGAGCATCGCATAAAAGTTTAGGTTTTCTAAAGATTCAGTGAAATCATCAAAGTTGAGATCACCATAATCGTCCATATTGAAGTACATGGCAGCTTTTACAGTTATATGTTCGCCAGTCTCGTCGATAATAATATTTTCAATGAAAGGCACAGGAAGCGTCATTCCGAACTTCTTGTTTAAGTTGCCGCCAAGATTGCTTTGTAGTTGCTCTTGCAGTGTGGGTCTTATTGACATATTTCTGGCTCCGTAACAACTCCGTAAATGTCCACAT
>Ga0098040_1001320_pt1 | contig 10810 bp, 15 predicted proteins | sample 7_EtaG_FD_75065 | JGI IMG/M metagenome (GOLD analysis project Ga0098040, IMG submission 75065) | Marine viral communities from the Subarctic Pacific Ocean - 7_ETSP_OMZ_AT15161 metaG | ecosystem: Environmental > Aquatic > Marine > Oceanic | place: Pacific Ocean | collected 2015-01-08 | reverse complement strand
CTTACCTCGAGCGATTCCTAGAAGTGCCCAACCCTGCTCGTCGGTCAGAGGGCGCTGCTTCAGGGTCTGGAGCTGAGCAATACGCTGAACATACCTCTCCGCGGCAGTTACGAAGCAGCTGTCTGCCTTCTCATCCAGGTCGCGCCACACGTTTCGTGTGTGCTTTCTGGTGTAGACGAAGTCATCTGCTTGAAAGATGCCATTGAAGCAGCCGAGGCCGGAAGGTCCGGATCCGAAAGCCACGGAGTCAGACTTGTCGTAGCTGTTCCGAAGAAGCAGCGTAAGAAGCGTAGCTCCTGGGGTATTCAAGGTTTCTGCCATGTCTTCCCGAGCGAGACGGATCATTCCGAGCATTCTCTGCCCGGTATCCGTGAGGATGAATCGCTCATCCTTGATTTGATACTCGGGGAGGTGTTCTCCGGCCTTCTTCTTCACGAATTCGACCAGGTCCTTGTTGGGTACGGGTTTGTAGGATTTGGTCTCTTCTGGCAGATCTACTGCACAGATATCAGTGAAAGACGCATAGCGTCCCTGTCCATCGGTCATTAACGACATTGCTGTCTCCAGAGCGTTTGCTGCGGTATTGGTTGGGGTTCCGGAATAAGCCCTTCTACATAAGACAGCTCGTCTGTCACTGGGTAGTCGGGATTCAGGTCTTGAACGATTGATCCCTCCACTTCGGGAGGGAGTGTATATGAGGGTGTGTGTCCCCTCTCCATGCCAAGCGATAGGTAGTGTTTGTCGCTCTGGATTTGCCTTTTGCCCGTCCACGGAGAGCGATACACAACCGCTATGTCGGTATCGGGCATCCAGACAACAACCCAGAGGACGTCATCCGCCGCTTGGTAAAAAGCGTCTTCAGGATCGTCGTGGTCTCCCATGATTAGGCGCTCACGGTTATCCGTGTACACCACCCATTCGCCGGCACCGGCGAATACATAGGTGCTGTCCAGGTCTCGAACTTCCTCGTAGCAAACCTTGGTGCCAGACATTTCGTTGTGTCTGGCTATCAACTCTTCTGCTACGTACTTGTGAACCTCCCCATGCTCTGCAGATTGCACTACATGGAGAAGATTGCAGATAGACCTCCAGTGGGTGAACTCTCCTTGTTCCACCGGAAGCAGCCTATTTGAGAACCAGCTCACAAGCGCTGGCGTAACTGGGTAGACAGTTTTGAACGTAAAATAGTTAGACAATCTGATCCCTCATTCTTTTCTACTATGTTTATGAAATCATCCACACAGGACGGAGATTCCGCCTCCTGCAGGGAGCGCTCCCAAGCCATCCGAACCATGGCCTGTACGATGTGATCTTCATCTTCTGGGGAGAGCGAGAAGGCCGTGGTATTGCAGTCGGCCTCTTCTTGTTCGACATCTGCGTCTACGCCACCAGGCAGCGATAGGGCAGGTCGCACATACCGGCTTCTGTGTACGTACAGATGCCTATGGTGCGTATTGAGTTCTGCGATGAAGGTAACTTCTGGCCCACACAGGCTTGCTATGGTCGCTACGTCATAGCCGTGCTCCTTTCCGAATTTGGGCCAGGAGAGGTCATAGTTGTCTGTAAAGACAGTGAAGTACGGTTCCCCATCCCAGATATCTACGTGCCCAGCCTCAAAGTCTTCCCAGGTATAGTTACCTATGGGATGTATCAGTTCATTTTCTACCTCTATCAGCCTCCGCTCAAAGAGTTCCCGTGCTGCGTATCTATGAAGTTTCCCCTCCTTGACGGCGGTAATGAGCTCAAAGATTGGCTCAAAGACGTCTCGGCAGTGCAGGTCTAAGTCGGTGAAGCAGCCGCTATCGCGCGACTGCATAGTTGGTAGTGTGTGCTCGAATAGGCATTCATAAAGGGATTCTCCTACAAAGTAGACTCCAATCAGTGGAGTACTTGGTTGCGTCATCAAGGCCTCCTTATTTATCTACAGGCTTATGCGGTAAGAACGCCGGTTCATGCAGGGACTTTGGGCGTTTATTAGACCGAACTTTCGCGCATAAGCACTTTGAACATAGAGCAGATTTCCTGCGACAGGAGGTGTTCAAAATGAAAGCTGACCGAGGTGTAGATAGCATCCTCTCCCACCTGCCCCACCAAAAGAGGGGCGGATGTTCTGGGGGGCGTAAGCTCAGTAAGAAGATGCTGGGCAGAAAGAGACGGGCCAAGAAGAAGGCCCGCATGGCTAGGAAGGCGGAAGCCTCCCGAGTCAATCGTCAGGTTCAGCGGCGGCAAGTCCTATGGGTTGCCAAGGCTACTGAGCAGGAAACGACGATGAAGCTTCGCCGGAGGCTCGTGGCCGGCATCCGTGACCGTCTCAGAAGAGGGGCTTTCACGGTTGAGTAGTAGGTGTACGCGACCGCGCTGGGGGGCGCGGTCGCGGGCCCCCAAGATAAAAATTCGCTATGCTGACAGTATGTATCCAGTCCTAAGCCTTCTTCGTCGCGCGGCCTCTTCCGTGATCTATGCCAACAAAGATCACTTAGAGGAGATCGCAGGGAGTCTCTGTGTGTACACAGAGAAGTCCGTAAAGTTCTATCGAGTAGACAAGAAGAGCTGGGCGCAGTCTTCTGCTCCTCAGTTTTACTGCCTTTCGGTATCTGCGGAGGGGTCCGACGAAGTGGCACGACTGTTGACAGCCAAAGAAAATGAGATTTATGAATCTGCGATTGCAGACAAGCAAGCATTTACTCTCGTGTTTGGCCCAGAAGATGAGGTTGTTAAAGACGGACAGGTACACCGAGTAGCTCGAATATGCCTGATAGACGGAATTCAAAGATCCCCAACAAGCCGTACTTTGGCGAAAGCTCCGAGAAAGCAAAGCCTCCGCCTAAAGTACGGCAAAAGACTCCCCAAAGGAGTCACTGTAGAGACTCGTTGAGCCTCTTTAGAGTTTTGGTGGACATCCTATGGTGCTCAGAGGGGCCTTGCACTGACAGTGCTCGGAGATGCTCTGGGGTAGGGTAGCCCTTGTTGTTTGCCCAGCCGTACTCTGGGTACTCATCATGCAGGTCTTGCATAAGACTATCGCGAAGGTGCTTTGCAACCACAGAGGCCGTTGCAATGCATAAAGAGCAGTTGTCTCCCTGCACAACTCCAGTATGTCTGAGCCTGACTCCAGACCTTGTCTGCCCATCTATCAGTACAGTTTTTTGAGGCTGCCTATTCCAAGAGTCCTGAATCACCCTCTCAAAGAGAGAGTCAAGGACTGTGCTAACGCCCTCCTTATCGATCTGCTGGGAGCCCCCAACAGCGACTGAGTACGGAATAGCGTGCTCTTCTACAAACTGAAACACACGAGCTCGAGAGCTCTCAATCATTCTCTTCGAGTCTTTTACTCCCGTGGCCATGAGGGCTCTGGCTATGTCTGGGTTCTCTGGAAGGCCTACAGCTACGACGAAGATCGGGCCGGCTACAGAGCCAAGCCCGACCTCGTCGATGCCTATCAGCGGTACAGAGAACCTTCTATCAAACGATAGTAAGTCCATTCTGTCTCCTACCGAGTTCTGAGGTAGTTCATGAACCGTTGGGTGAGGAAGTGAAGAGAGTCCGCATAGATTTGATCTGAGCGAATCTTCTTCCAGCGCTTAGGCCCGAACATCTTGTCCATTGCCTCACTCCCTGGCGTGTACTCACCTGCCATGAAGCACCAGGTATTCACCCGCCTCTTGCGGAGCTCTCGGACAGCATCTGATGTCCAAGTCACCAAAGAGGCGGTGTTAATTCTCTTGGAGCCCTTCAAGTAGTACACAGGAAAGCCGTCGCTTAGAACAAAGAGATGGTTCTCGTCTCTGTGTGCAAGCATCGATCTTCCCGCTACTTGTATGGCGTGCGAGAGAGGCGTAATGCCGCCAACTGACGATGTAGGAGAGATCAATCCATCTACCCCTGTTGGGTATTTATAGATGTTCACTTCTCCTGCTTTCGTACTGTTGAACCCCATGACCTGTAGATGTACAAAAGGGAACTGCAAGGCTCTCTGAAGTACGCAGAACAGCTTCTCTACATTCTTGAAGTCGGAATGCATTGAGTACGACATGTCTACCAAGAGAGTGAGCCTGAATCCGCGTCCCGCTACATCTCGGATGTAGTAGGGGATAGGCGCCGAGCTCAATCGATTCTGGATGTACATATCCGGGTCTATCTCTCGACCAAACTCTTCAAGTCGGGTCGATGTAGTTCCCATTATCCGCTGGAAGAGCCTTTTCCATTTCTCAGCCGCCTGCAGATCTTCTCGGCTCAGAAGGGCAGGAACTACATCCCGCTTCTGTACCTTGATGATGTTTACGTCAGCCATCACTCCGCGGGAGAGGAAGTCTCCTTCCTGCATTTGATTGCCGGAGGAGGCGCTGAGCGCTTTGGATAGCTGAGCTACCTTACCCAGAGCCGCATCCCCTCTCTGACTCAGCGCCTGGCTGAACGTATCATCATCGAGCACATCCACTTTATGGAGCTTTGAGCACTTGTCTACGTTCTGTGCGCTTCTATAGTTAGCACTTACCTCTTTCTTCCAATCAAAGCCTGCATTGTGGTCACAGAACTTATTTGATGGGAGCAGGCCTCCCAGCATCTTCGAGATTGCCCTAGACAGCGCCTCGGGGGAGTCCTTCTCCTCGTCTCCAGCGTCTCCTTCTGCCCCTGCGGGTGCCGTACTTGGGCACTTATCCTTCTCTTTCTCCTCCTTGATAAGCTCCTCAGCAATCTTGAGGAATAGTCTTTTGAGAATTAGCAGAGACCCTTCGTAGTCGACGAAGTGCACGTCTGACGCCGCTTGTTTAATTTCCTCCTTAAAGCGACCCCACCGGCTGCTCTCGACTTCTTGGCAGAGACACAGAAGCATGCAGTAGGTAAAGAGATGGCTAACGTCTGTCCCTACCTCCTTCTCTGCCTTCCTCTTCATATCTGGGCCTACGTTTCCGTAATACCAGCTTCGCATGTCCGCACCGTCTCCGGGCATCAGGAGTCCCCAGAGTGAGTTGACTCTGATGTCATCGAAGATGTTATCCAGGAAGCAGAGGTCCTCGATTAGCTGCGTCTTCTCTGCGGAATCTAATACGGCCCCTCTTTGCTGTAAGGACTCGACTAAGTTCTCTACAAACAGACGTCTAAGATCTACATCACTCTCGTAGGCGTGATGACCGAGCTCGTGCTTGACCGCAATCCTCAGTTGCGGGTGCATTTTAGGTATGTAGACCTTGTTACCGGTGGTGTAGGCCTGAACAATTGGTGGGCTACTTCTTGGTCCCCCGAGTATCAGCTTAAGCGGCTTACCCAACATCTCTCCGATGATGGCCACCAGGTCATAGCAGACACTCACATCTCTTTGGAGATCTACGTAGGCAGGGAGTGGGTTTCCCCGCTCGTCGTAAGGAGAGTTGGTGGCCTTATTCCAAGGCCATTTCAGTCGGCGGGCGTTAGAGCGCTTACCGAAGCTATACATTACGCACCTCCTTTGCGACTCGTGCCTTCAAGCTTGTAGACAGTGAGGCATCAATGCGGTCAGCCATGGTGTCCCGCTCACTGCCATCGAACTTGTTCAGAAGGTTGATCTCCGCAGCTATGTCTATGCGCTGAGTTCGCTGAGCATCCTCCAAGAACTTTACCAAGTCCCTTGTACCGAAGTGGTACTCGAGACTGTCCCCACGCGTTTGAGACGCAAGCGTCGTGAGGTTCTCCAGCAATGCCTCATCTATGACGTCTCTGGGTACTCGATTAGCAAGGACCTCTCTCGCTCTCAACAGACCTGACGGTCCAGAGGAACCTATCCGGAATACAGCTTTGAGGATCTCCAACTCCTGTTCTTGGTTGGGGAAAGGCACTCGAAACTCGCGAAAGCGGGATCGGAGATCATCATTCAGTGTATAGACTCCTCCATAGGCACTGGGGTTCATGGAGGCCCATACCAAAACTCGGGCTACTCCAGATAGTGAGAACTTCCTCGCCAGTTGGGGGATCTCAAGAGACCTTCTCCAGTCGAGGATGCTATTCAGCATCTTCTGCGAGCCTGGAGTTAAGGCAGAGATCTCCTCAAGGTTCAGAATGCAGCAACCTGTTTCGTTTGCAAGATTGATAGCATCTGTTGCAGGTCCGAGTACGAAGGGGGTCTCATCTCCCATACCGACCAGGTTTCCTTTCAGGTGCTGTTCTCTCGTGTCCTGAGAGCAATCCACCGTAATCATTGGGACGTCTCTCCCAATCAAGAGACTGAGATCGGTCCGAAAAGTCACAGCGAGTAGAGACTTCCCCAGCCCATGAGGAGAGTTGAAGAGGATGTTCGGGAGGGTGTCGTACAGCTCCGCGGTCTGATCGGCCTTGTTTACCGAGCGCACCGTGAGGATCAGCGCATTCACGAGATGCTCATGGACATCTACAAAGGGGCTGTTGGGGGTGTCAAAGTAGTCCTTTGCCTTTCGGCAAATCACAGATGGGGTCTTCATTAGGTACCTCGTTGCCGTCTATATGAAACGGTTTGAGTGTTGTGCGTGAGATGCCAGGGCACTCACTTATTCGTCCCGACTCAATGAGAAAGCAGTTCGCATCCCTCACAGATTGTGGGGTTGCTCCTTCGATGCAGTTCTCTTTTTTCGGGTGCAGGTAGCTACAGTTTTCGGGGTTGTGCTCACAGCTGAGGCAGTTGTTCAGCAGCCATTCTGACCATTTAGGTATGATTGCCGAGGTCTGGGCGTGGACTTGAGTGAGCACTTCTGCGTACTCGTCAGACAGGCCCAGCTTAAGTGCGAACTCCTTAGTGGCCCGCATCACTGCAATCATGGTGGTAACCAGGGGGGTATCATTCATTTGTGACTCCTTGACACGCTCAACGGCTTATCATAAGAATACTGAACGGAGGAGTTTATGGGTTTGGGTATGTTGCACCAGGTCTCCAATCAGCTACCGGAGAATGCCGCTAGCAGCGAGTACTGGAGGGTTCTGGTGAAGTCCTCTGATGGGTTTGAAACTCTCTTGTTTACTCCTAATGAGTTGAAACGATGTCGAGACAGAGCATCCAAGAACCAAGAGGATCTGATGATTCCGAACCTCCTGGACAAGATAAGAGCCTTCTTTGCTTTCTAGACAAGGAACGTCCCTGCACAGATGCTTGTGCGAGTTATTCGACGAAGCAACAGGGCTGTCGAATGCTCAAAGACTTATCTTCTGCGGCAGGTAGCTTACGAGTGATTTGCAGGTGCCTACAGCGGAGCGACCCCCCAAATATCTGACACTGTCAGAGGTATGCGATCTAATAGAAGTAAGCAGCCGGCAAGTTCAGTACTTGAGGGAGACTGCTACTGTTAGCCCGAGTGTTTTGGGAAAGGGGAGAGGACGTCCCTGTTTGTACTCCGTAAGGGATATCGCCTATGTCTGGATTGCAATAGTGGAGCTCGCAGGTCTCAGCTATGAAACCAAGAGGACCGCCCTGCAGACACCCATAAATGAGTCTGGGTGTCTGCAGGTTCACCTGTCTGCGCACACAACACTTACAGTCAACTTCTTGGCCGTAATGGAGTACATCACGAATAGGCTGAGTTGACTTTTCCATAGAAATTGGGTATTTATTCCTCGGAAGAGTGGGTCAGCACTTCCTTTGGTAACTCTGGAGCCCGTCTCTCCGCGAGGGACGGGCTTCTACCTAAAGTGTTGAACAATGTCATCCGCTGTCTGTCCAGACAACTGCCTTGGCGTCATACCTCCTAGTTGGGCAACTTGCTCCTCCCAATCAATTAGTCGTTTCTGGCCTAAACGAACAAGTGCGTGTGGGATACGTCTTCCTGTCTTGTCACAAGTAACTGAGTCCAAATACGGACAATCTGTGTTCATGCAGGTCTGACTTCCGCACATTGGATTCTGTATTCGACCGTCCTTACCGTCGAAGGTGACTTCGCCACTATCTGCGGCGTCTACTGCGCAGTAGTTACAGTAAGGGTCCCAGAAACCATCAATTGAGTACCCCTGGACGCACCACAAAGAAACGCCACATGAGGTACACGCGTTCGGGTCTCGATCTACAGACTCGATGAGTCTCGGATCTTCCAAGACTTCTCGTACACGGCCGCCAGTTTGCCAGAAACCCAGATAGGCCACGCCATACCCTGCAGGCAGACCTTCCTCATCTACAGCTCGGGAATCCGCACAGGCGAATAGGCCGTCCTGTTCGAGGAACCACTCATGACCTAAGGGGCTGAGAACCCACATGAAGGTAGCCCAGACAATATGCTCGGCGAGAATTCGAGGTGGAGCAGGGACATCATACTTCTCACAGACATTGCGGAGGATAAACTGAATCACCTCCTGCCGCTCGAGAAGAGATAGGCCTGGGTTTGTGAGCCTCTCATAGAATGCGGACTCTTCTGGGAAATCCCGGAAGACCCAAATCTTGTCTGGCTTGAAGGTGTATACACCCTCGAGGATAAAGCTCTTCTCAAACGGCTCGTTGGTGCGCCGAATGCCAGAGTATTCAGTCCACCACCAGCCAGTCAGGTTCAGCCAATCAAAGGCGCCGGCTATCGCGAGGGGTATCCATCTGTCATCAAGCTGGAAAATGTCGATATTGAAAGGTGGCTCACTGAGGAGCCGGGTGACAAAGTCTTTTACTTCTCTAGGAGGAAGCCAGTCAGGAGGACGTTCTTTTGTTCTTACCTTCTGCGACTGATTCCTTGTAGGCGCGTGCATGCAAACCTCCGAGGTGTTCGCCTTTCTTATGCGGGAAAGCGCCAAAAACATTCTTACAAAACTTGCTCAATCTTGTTTTCTATTTGACAGAATTGATTAACTCTTGTAGTTGTGTGACATGGGCCAAGAAGACAAACTGATTTCTGTTGAGGGCGCCTCCAAGATTCTTGGGGTGTCCAAATCAACTGTCCGACGTTGGACTCGAGAAGGAAAGCTCGAGTCTATACGGACCGTAGGTAATCACAGAAGATTCAGAGAGTCTGATCTTCGGAGGCTCTACAAAGACATGAACAAACCAATCGGCATCGTATTTACATAGGAGGCATCATGCCTGAAACACCCCCCTCTGGGATTAGCTCCCTAGACCCCCACGGAAACCGAGCCGCGATTGAAACTACCGCTGCTCGAAGAAAGCGTCGTAATCGCGGCGAAGTGCTCACTAATCCAGAGATGGGTAGGCGAGTAGATCCAAATACTCCCCCTCCAGGGGCTCAGCGCAGACGCGTAGACATCATCGAGATGCCTATCGAGCACACCAGGTCGGATAGATATACAGCTACGTATATGTCTGCAGACGGTGAGAGCTACCGCTTTCGCACTCACGACGCCAAAGGCAATCCAGATCCTAGAAGAGAGAACCTTGCGGTCTTTTTGGCCCTTCGGGAAATGTCTTTGGGCGGAGACCCTATGGCTATCTTGAACGCCTTCCGTCTTCGGATCGATGACATGGATGGGAAGCAAGTCTTTCCCCTAATCAATCGATCTGCCTCAGGAGAGGCGGAGCCCACCTTCACTCTAGGCGAGTAAGTGGACGATTCCCGCCCAGTGCGGATAGACATCGGCTCAGATGACCTCTCCTTTGGGGTAGATATTCCTCCGACATACACCAAGTCCTTAGTGGACTGGTGGGGGAGTCTACTCCAAAGGAATGAGGCATCTCGTGATAGAGAGCGGGGTGTTCTAGAGTTCCACTGGAGAAGGGGAGCTCTCTGCAAAGATCGAGAAGGACGCTTCAGAGTTGGTGGCGGTGAGCGAGCTCACTATTATCCCCGCACTCGAGAGGACTGCCCTGGATGTGGGGCTTCTTGCGTCTACGTTACGTTGAGAGACGTTGGCGAGATAATATGGCGGTGCAAACTCTGTGACGCCACTACCAGCTACTGCTTTGACTTTCCTGGATGACCTGTCGCCTCCACTGACTCTTCGGGCTATCCGGAGGATACTGACGTGTTCGAGATGTGGTAAGAGTTACCAGGTATCCTATGAAAGACTTCAGCAGTCTTTAGACGAGAAGACATTTATTTGTCGAACATGTATGGAGGTTAGATGCCCGCGATAGGGAAAAAGGCCAAGGCCGTCAATATTTTTGACAATGCCATGGCTTCGCAGATTCAGACTCTGTACAGCATTGAGCTTAGTTTGATGACTTCCAAGGCCAAGAAGGTCAAGTGCGGAGCAATCGTCGTCTTCAAGCTAAACGATATTCAGGACCTTGATTGGAACGATCAAGCAGATGCCGTTGAGGTCTTCGAGGCCCAGAAAGAGCTGAATGAGATGACGGAGGTGATGTTCCGAGACCCGGAGTACTTCCGACAGACGGAAGGTCGCTGGATTCCTTGGGCTATCGCCAGGACTCTTCAGATCTTCGATGATCTCGGAACCAATGCCGATATCTCAATCAAGTCTCCACGTCTTCGTATTGTTCAGAAGATCCCACGCTCCGAAATCATCTCTGGTCGAGCAGACCCCAAGAAGCTTTTCTGGACTGCTTGGGACATCGATAAGCTCCTTGATAAAGACTATCAGTACGATCCTTGGTTGAAGCAGATCAGAAGGGGCCGCATTGGGCCTAAGATGGCTAAGCGATGAAACTAAAGGACGTGCTCCTCAAGCTCGAGAAGACGAAGCACACCTGTTTCGTCTACGAGGAGCTCATCTCCTACTTAGATAAAATACAAGTAGGGGATGTAGACGTGGTAACTGACACAGAGGAAGAGTTCAGCGACGCCGTCTTTGATGATGTGCGCGCAGCCCTCGGCAAGTTGTTAGCTGAGCAGAAGAAAAGCGCGAGTGCCATCGCGAATCTTGAGGTGTCAGATGCCCCACGCCGTAAGAGTAGAAGTAGAGCCCGCGCCAAAAGCAGTGG
>Ga0098040_1001319_pt1 | contig 10810 bp, 13 predicted proteins | sample 7_EtaG_FD_75065 | JGI IMG/M metagenome (GOLD analysis project Ga0098040, IMG submission 75065) | Marine viral communities from the Subarctic Pacific Ocean - 7_ETSP_OMZ_AT15161 metaG | ecosystem: Environmental > Aquatic > Marine > Oceanic | place: Pacific Ocean | collected 2015-01-08 | reverse complement strand
TTATCAACGATGTCCTTCTTTTTAGCCCCACTACCCTATAGCCCTTGGATAGCAACAACTCGGATAGGTATGAACCATCCTGGCCGGTGGCGCCAGTAATCATTGCAGTCTTCAACTTATACCTCTTACTCTTGGATAGTTTATTTTAAACCATTTACACACTTTTTTTAAGCCTTCTTTCAAAGAAGTATAGTTTGAGGCATTCCACCCCAGTTTCAAAAGTTTGTCATTAGAACTCGGTTTTTTATGCTGGCCCGCGGGCATCTGTGTATTCCACATCAGCTCACCTTCATACTCCAACAGTTCGCACAGTATTTCAGCCACCTCTTTAATCGAATGTTCTTCAGTGTTTCCAATATTGATCGGCTCAGCGCCATCATATGTCTCTAATAGGAACAGCAGAATTCTTGCAATATCCTCCGAATAGGTAAATTCCCGTATGGCGCTTCCATCTCCCCAACATTCCACAAACGGTGCGCATTCTAGTTTGGCTTCCCAAATTTTACGCATTAGAGCCGGGATCACGTGACTATTTTCTAAATCAAAATTGTCGTGTTCGCCATACAAATTATTTGGGATCGCCGTTATAAAATTGCACCCGTACTGTTGTCGATAGGCTCGCGACATTACATCTACCATTCTCTTAGCATAGGCGTATCCAAAATTGGAATCATGAGGGGGTCCAAGATGGAGTTGGTCTTCGGTAAGAGGGTATGTGACATAAGGTGCGTCGGGATATACACAAGTAGATAATAGAGATATGACTTTGTTTGCGTGCGAAAGATATGCCTGATGGAGGAGTTTTTGGTTGATAATAGAATTTGTTGTGTAAAACTCAGCGATCTCGTCAGTATTTGCTTTTACGCCGCCAACTTTCGCAGCAAGATGAATTATGTTTCCTTCATGGGCATTATAGGAGTTGTTATGAAAGTCTTTCCTGGTTAAATATTGTGCCTGAGGCCTAATCGATCTAAGGGCGGATCCTACCATCCCCGATCCACCGGTTACTAATAGCTTATTGGTCATTCGTCTTTAAAGAAAACTTCCGTATTGATGGCCTTGTCGCATATAAAAACATCATAGGCGGGCTTGCCAACCTTGTATGAATGGTGTTTTGCGCCCCAGGCCTTTAGCTGTCTGCCAGTCAAATCATACCAATCAAGACCCGTAACAGTACCACGAGCGGTCCAATAAATGATTGTGTGCCCCTCATCATACAGTTTGTTGATTTTTTCAATATTTTTCTTAATTGGGGTCGCTAATGGATATTCTCTCGGGCCCTCATAATCGCAAATTGTTTCATCTATGTCGATATAGTAAATCATTGTTTTTCCTTTTCGTAGTCTTCAAATAGTATATCTCTTTCACTGAGATATTGATTGATTCTGTATCCTCTTTGCAGGAAGTATTCTTTGATTTTTTCCTCCTGGCCGGCGACGATTTCATCTGGCCACACCTCTATGCAAACATACTTTGGCCGATGTATGTGTATGTCAGAGCCATCTAATACTTGAAGCTCGTACCCTTCAACATCTAAACTTAAAAAATCAATTTTATTTTCAACCTCGGTCATGATACTTCCAAGAGTTTTAGCTGCAACCGATACGGGCTGCTTACCGTCCCATCTTTTGCTTCTTTCGGCACATTGCTTAACGCCATCTATTTGAGCCATCATAATGTTTTCAAAATCTTGTTCATTAAAGTATCCCTCTATGAAATCGAGCGCATAGCTGCTGGACACCAAAGCGCAATTGTAAAAATGATTCTTCGGATTTTTACGATTTTCAGTGCAATGCTCGTACATCTGCCTATTTGGCTCAACAAGGGCCCCATTCCAGCCCAAAATCTTCTCTAAATAATATGAATTACTTTGCCATATGCCATTGCTTGAGCCGGCTTCTAGAAAGAAACCATTTTTCATCTCCAAAGATTGAAAAAAACCTAATATCTTTTCGGCTAGTTGATAGGGTGACCCCACATTATGAATTTGTATCATGCTATCTCTCTTCTTGGATTATGTGGCTAGTGATTTTACCATATTCTCAAACATACTAAAATTCATAGTATTTGCAGAATCACTTAATGCTGCTTCTGGATTTGGGTGAACTTCTGCGAAGGTACCGTCAGCGCCAAATATTTTAGCACATTGAGCAAAGAGCGGGCCATAAAGTCTATTTCCACCAGTTATGCCATTTGTTTGCTTATATGTTTGACATGCGTGAGTAACATCCATAACAACTGGGCATCCAAATTGTTTTAGCTTGTGTATATTTCTGAAATCTACTACTAAATCGTCCATACCCATCATAGAGCCTCGCTCTGTCAACATCACTTTCTTATTACCAGTATTGTAGACTTTTTTAACTGCGTGTTCCATTTTATCAACAGATAAGAACTGAGCTTTTTTAATGTTAACAATTTTATCTGTTTCTCCTGCTGCAACTAACAAATCTGTTTGTCTGCAAAGAAAAGCAGGTATCTGTAGTATATCAACATATGGGGCTATCTCTTTTGCTTGATGAGGTTCGTGTATATCAGTAGTTATGAAGTCTACGTGCTTTCTTATTTCAACGAATGTATCTATTGATTTCTTCAAGCCAGGTCCTCTAAATGAAGTTATTGAAGTTCTATTTGCTTTGTCAAATGAAGCTTTAAAAACATATGTAAAGCCATATTGATCACAGATAGACTTACAATATTTTGCTATTTCTAGACACATATCTTTTGATTCTAATATGCACGGGCCTGCGATTATGAACTCAGCTTTTAGCATGCTAGTTTGATTATATTAATAAGTTCTTTAATAACCTCTGGTGTGTGACTCATGGAAAAATGATATAGTCCGTTTCCATTAACAAATACACCCAGTTCTTTTAGTTTATTAGAAAATACTTCTTGTGCATTTTTAGGCTCAAAATTATCTCTATCTTTTCTATTTTTGATAAATTTATCTGTAAAGATAATTCTGTTGAGGGCGCCGCAGCCTATTACTCTCATTTTCTTATCTTCCGCAATAAAAAACCTGTTCAATTCATCTCTAAACAGTTTTCCAGCATAATCTAACTTATCGTATTGAATGTGTTTCATATCAATAATAGTTTCAAGAATTAGTTTAGCGGCATACATGCTTAATGGGTTTGCAGAAAAAGTTCCCCCATAAAACACATTCTTTGTTTGCATAATTTCGGCTTTACCCCCAACCGTCCCTATTGGAAAGCCACCTCCTAAAACTTTCCCGTAGGTTACTATGTCGGGACTCACATTAAAGATGCCAGCGCCTCCTTTTGCGGATAATCTAAACCCTGTCATAACTTCATCAAATATTAACAATACTCCCAACATATCACAGTGGTCTCTTAATTTTTGCAGAAACTGTTTGATATCAGATCTAGGATTAGATCCCTGCACAGGTTCTATTATTACGGCGGCCATGTCGGGAGTAATCTTCTCGAAACACTGATCATCGTTGTAAGGCAAGACTCGAAACAATCTATTGGTCTCTGGAGGTACTCCCTTGCTATCGGGGTGTTCTTTGAGGAAGCCGTCTAGACCGCCATGCCAACCCCCGTGAAATCTACCAACTAAATTTTTGCCTGTGTATGCACGGGCTAATCTTATAGCCCTCATATTAGCTTCAGTGCCCGAATTACAGAATATATATTGTTCATCAAAATCGGGATTTATATATTCTTTTAAATAAGATTTTACCTTATCTGTGTGGTGATTAGGTATTGAATAAATTGTCCCATTTTTTATTTGTTTGCCTATTTTTCTAATTAAAGAATTATTATGACCTATTATTTGAGCCCCTGAGCCCATTGTTGTGTCAATTAATTCAACGCTTTTATTGTTTTTGACATAACAATTATATGCTGTTTTAATTATCATGGTTTTTTATTACCAATTTCTTTTTCTATCTTATCTCCCCATTCAGTGCGAGTTTCTTCTTTACCTATTAGTTCGTCGTAACTAGTATTTACAGATCCGACCTCCACATCCTTAATATTAGTGTAAATTAAAACATCATCTCTCTTGTTTAGTTGATCGCAACCATTACAAAATGGGTACTTATGGAATTCCCCTTTTGCATGAGCGTCACGAAAAGCTTCATATTTCTTTCCAACAACTTGATTTTTTATTGTATCAGTAGAAACGTCGCCTAAAACAATAGCGTTATTGTAATCGTAACAACATGGGGTAAGCTTTCCATCCCATTGAATCTGAATGGGACCATTAAAGGGCCTGCCACAAGTAACTTTGGGTTTATCGTTTTTTTCTCTATATTCTTTACCATCACCCCAATTGTGAGGCTTCCAAACAGATATTCCATCAACTAAAGGTTCGTATTTTTTTATCCAATCTTCCATTTGGTGTTCGTTTTCTGGCATAACAAGAAAATACATTTCAATTCTAGTAATACCTCCTCTTTTTGCCTTCATCTCTATAAGATCATGAATATTTTTTGTGACTTGCTCAAATTTAAGTTTTTTCTGTAGCTTTTCGTAAACATCTTTTGTTAACCCATAATAACTAAACCTAAGCTTGTCTATGCACTCAAGCGTTTGTTTTAAGCTACACCTGTTATTTTTTTTCCTATGCAATAGCGTTCCTGTTGATATTGTCGCAGTGTAAAAACCTTTTTCCTTAGCATATCTAGCGCGATCAAACAAGTGAGGGTCAATGTATGGTTCCCCGTAGTTTTCTAAAGAAATAAAATTTACTCCCATATCATCATCATAAATTTCGTCGATCCACTTTTTATATGAATCTAAATTCATAACGCCTTGTTTTCTTGTGTGTAATTCTCTTGGGCAAAAAACGCAATGGGCATTACAATGATTTGTAACCTCAAACCTTACTTCTCTATTTTGCAGTTTCATATAATCTCCTTCATCCCTTTTTCATGGGTTTTTTAGACGTTTCTATCATTATATATTATGCTTTTTATAAACATGTAAAAGATCGTCCAATGTGTTAATAGACAAAGAGTCTTCGTTAGTTAGTACTGCTTTAATCTTAATCCCATTGTCGAGCGCTCTCATTTGTTCTAGATTTCTGTTTTTTTCGTTGGCTGTCTGTTCGAATGATATAAAATCTAATAATGTTTTTCTTGTAAAACCGTATATGCCTAAATGCTTGTGGCGAGACGCAGATTTTCTTTTAAAGTCTGTTGCGAAATTATTTTCATCTAAAAAAGCTTTAACAATGCTCTCATTATTATAGTCCTTTGTTGATAGCTGTGTGCTAACTAATGTTGACATTTCTATAGTCGAATCAAGGTGGGCTTCTGTTAGTTTATCAATTAATGTAGGATCGATAAAAGGCTCATCTGCTTGAATATTAAGAATTATATCAATACTTTTAATGCGTTTTACCACTTCTGCAATTCTATCTGTTCCTGATTTGTGCTCGTTTGATGTCATTACTAATTCATAATTAAAACCTTTTAAGGCTTGATATGTTTCGTCACTATCAATAGCTATAAGCACTCTGTCTAAACTTTTGGCTTTAGATGCCTGTTCGGCTGTACAAATCACCATCGGCTTTCCATTTATATCTGTTAATATTTTTTTAGGAAACCTCGTTGAGTGTAGCCTTGCTGGTATAATGCCTATCTTACTTTTTATTTCCACCAACATCTTCTCTTTCTATATCATCATGATCCAATTGCACCCAGTAAATTTCGTAGCAAATTGTGTCTTCGAGCGCCACAAACCTATGGTAGGAGCCTGGCTTTACTATTGTCATCTCACCTGTAGAAATAATAGTCTCGTCAATTAAATCATAATCGGTTTCATATATTGTTATCTTTAACTTGCCTTTTTCGACATAAAAAGCATTATATTTATGTTTATGTTGGTGTTTTGAACAGAAGCCGCCTTTTTTGGCTTCAATTCTATGAAGCTCAAAATTAGAATTTTTAAATATGTCTTGGGTTTTGCCCCAAACCTTTCCTTGGATTCTCATGCTCATTGGCTTTGTCCTACTTATTCTACTATTTTAAGCAACTCTAGCATAGCTTCAGAGGGCTCTGTACCGTACTGATTTGTACGAAAACTAAGCTTCTCTGTATCTTCCACCATACATAAAGTTGCATCAATTTTTTTGTTATTGTGTAGCCACGCTAGGATATTTCTTTCATCTGAAAATGAGTGACTTCCACCACCTTCATTTTTCAACTTCGCGACTGCTTCATTTTCTCCAAGCGATTTTCTAATTTCTTCGCCACATAGGGTGAATCCCATAACGTGAACTTCATTGCCCGCAGCTAAGTTTTTAAATATGACAGAATAACCAGACGAAGCCATTTTTCTAAACCTATGAGGGCTTTTATAGTCTTCTAGCATTTTATTACATAATCTTGTGTCGGCGCGTTCATAATAGATTTCATCAAAATTTTGCTTATTGTCTTCAAAAAAATCATACCAGTCATTTAAAAATTCTGTTTCCAGTTCATGTCCATATTTTTGTATTATTTGTTCCTTGGTACAGAGATTCGTTACAAAATTAAGATACATATGTTGACACATTGCTAGCTTACCAAACTTTGTACCATTATTATTTCCGGGACAACACATATTAAATCTATAAATTACATCAAAACTATCTACAATATTGTTCAATTTGAAATTATAATACTGTTTGTTTCCTAAAATTAAAACTTTTTGTTTTTCCGTCATTTAATCCTTTTGATCATTGTAGTTATTGACTTGTATAGATTATCATTCGAAAACCAATCCCAATATTCTTTGTTGTTATATTCTAGATCTGTATTATCAATATTATCAATATTCTCGGATATTTTTAACCACATTGTAGAACTTAGTTCTCGTTCCAAAGGCATTTGTAAAAAATCACTCAAAATAACTGGGTTAGCCCCCATTGCCATAGATTCCCAAATTCGTATACTGGACGGGCCCGTGCCTCGTGGACACAGGCTATGCTTGGTGTTCCCCAGCACTTCTATATATTTCTTTTTATTCTTTTCCTGATTTTCGGGTGTCCCCTCGAAATGCCAATTGCCCGTATCTTCAACATAACAATCTTCCCTATCTTTCAAAAGTTCATATATTTGGCCTCGAACGGGATGTGTTTTAAACGATCCCACAAAACTATATTCATATTGTCTATCATTCCACGGCTTTATCATAGATAGATCATAGTTGCAAGCATAGTGAGGAATAGGAAGATAAGAATCCAGCAATGTAGCGTGTGGAGTAAAAACCAAACTGTTATAAAAATTTAATTTATCAACCAAAATATGTTGACAAACAAAAAAAAGCTTTTCATTCGCATGATATTGATGGATTTGGTCCAGAACTCTTTGCACTTCGGTAAGTCCATATGTGTTAATAGCCCACGCCAACGGTATAGAGGTATAAGTATAATCCGTAATTATCTCAGAAGCCCTCTCCACAAGTTGATGGTGTATCGTTTCTTCAGTTTTCACGGGGTCGTTGACTCCAGTGAAGTCCCTAACTGGGAGAATTTTCATTCTACTCCCTCCAGAAAGTTGTCTCTGCTAATTGTTGGGCAGAGCTGGGGTTCTGAATCTGATTTGGAAACCCAAGTTGGAACATTTTATTAAATATATCTTTTGTGTCTTCTACAGTTTTGTCCGAACAAAAATGATGAAACTCTACACAAAACTGCTTAACTGAAGGGGGTATATGTTGAAGGGCTGTCAGAACTTCATATTCCGACCCTTCAATATCCATCTTGACTACCGACACATTTTCATAAATTTCGAACAACGAGTCCAAGTCTATAGATTCGGTATAATAATAATCAAAATCATTAACGCTGGAATGATCAGCCAATATTGATTCTGATACATGGTCATTACGTTTGTTTTTATACATTCGCAGGAGGTCTGTAGAATTGGAATGTAGCGCTTTTTTAATTAAGGTATAGTTTTGTAAGTTCTTTTGAGCCTCTATATATTTATGGCTCTTGGGTGTGGGGTCCACCCCAACAACATGACAGTCGCGAGCAGCAATCATTCCCACATCAAAACTAATGTCTTCACCAATCCCAGCCGCGATAATATAACTACCATGGGGTACTAAATCTAAGTTTATAGGCCAGCCTCCATACTCGGTACCTATTGTTTTAAACATTCTATTTCCACCCTTTACCTGACAAAATGTTCCATTAAAGATTTGGAGCCTCCCTGAAAATGTAAACTATGAAACTTCACCATTTTGCCGGTTATCAGGTTTTTGCAGTAAGGGGCATTGTCATGAAATTGGATATTTTTAATGGGACCCAGCATCTCGTATTCGTTTTTTACATAATTTTCTGACGAGTTTATATTATGATCAAAGGTTGTATTATCCGGTAGGACCTCTGTGAGAATGAAAGCTGGATTTTGGCGAACAAAGTGCCATAAAACAGTCATGTCGCAGACGCCGCCGGCTATTTGATTATCTTTATGCCACACCCATTTTTCCCATAAAGGTGCAAATGTGTCGTCATTGATATAACATTCCTGCATAAACTCGCAGAACCTCTCTATATTAGCTGCCGACCAATACGAAGCATGTCCTGTAGCACTTCTTCTAAGTTGTGGTTGGTGCTCTGGTTCTGATAAGCAGAATTCAGGGTGCCCAATTAATTTATAAACCTCTTCTAAATTAGAGTATATGATGGTGTCCGAGTCACTATAAAAAAACTTTTGTATACCTAACTTGCGAACCAAATTTCTACAGTATATCCACCGCTTAAAACAAAAAAGCTCATATTCAAGACCCGATACATTGAGGTGTGTGTAAATTTTGGCAAAATCTTCTACACCCTCGCTTAATTCATCAAACAAAAAATGTTCGACATTTGGATGTCGCGAGACGCATTGGTTATGTTCATCTCCTATAAGAATAACTTTATTCTTTTTGCTTGCTTCTTTTACAAAAATGTCTAAATACGGCTGGTATCCGCCATGGCAACCTATAATTGGCAGAGTCATTCTTGAATAAGCCTCAACAAAGATTTGTAATTACTATTATTTGACTTTTCGAACAAACTAGCCATTTTGTCTACCAAAAACTGTCCAAAATTTTCATATTCTAAATCTCTACTAGTATGTACATGAAAATTGACTGCTGGTCTGTTGCCAAAATATATTTTATCGTCTCTCAGATGTAATTGGAACAGCCGAGCTGCAGTCTGTTGATTATTAAATCTCCACCATCCTATATTATAATTTATAGGCAGATTTAAAGAAAGAAAATTTCTTTGTATATACTCAAGAGGTTGTTGTTCGAAATAAAATCCATGTTTTTTATAGTCGTTAGACAGAGATCTCCAGGCATCGAGAAATTCGCAGCTGTGCATATGAAACATACCGCCGTTGTATAACCCATGTCGGGCCTCTACTGGCCAATCATTTGTCATGTGCTGACAGATGGCTGCATCCACCTGTGGGTCTTGAAATAAATTAAGTACCGCATCTTCAATGGGGTTAACAAAAACCATATCTGAATCCAGAAACAATGCATGACCATGAGTGTTTATTAGTTCTTCCACTGCATTAAACTTAGTCATCATCACTTTCATCCAGTTATCTTTCTTCTGCTCATCGTTGGTATTGTGATCACAATCGTCAGACGTTATCAGGTTGAGACACTTAATGTTATCAACACCTTGGTACTTGTTGTACGCGACCTTATCGCATGATAAAACCCAAGTGCAATTATGATACTGCTCTAAAGAATATTTTAATAAATCAAACTCACTTGTCGTTTTATTCGTGACCACAGATGCCACTGGTAATATCACAATATAACTCCGTCTTTCACTATAGTTGTTTCTGTGTGCGACGGGGACTTCTGCTTTAGCTTCCTGTATTTCATAAAAATTTCTTTTTCTTCTTCTCGTTTTAAGGTGTCGTACTCTACGTTAGTGGAGAGCCCAGTGGGGTTAAAATAATACACTCCCAGAATTTCGGGATGCTTAATAAACTGAGCACCTCCGAGGGCACACCTCAGCCAAAAATCCCAGTCTCCTGCGGATCTATATTTTTCATCAAAATATCCATATTCGGCATGCAAAGATTTTCTCCACATCGGATTATTATGAGGGAGATTCCCCCTCATCATAGCATCTACTGAAAACTGATCAAAATCATATCTTTGTGCATTGGTGCGGTCTATGCCTCCCCACCTAACATTGGCTTCGTGCGATATATATGAATCATTATACACCAAGCCCACATCTGGGTTGACTAGAAGGGTCGTAGCCTGCTTTTCTAATGCGCGGGATTCACGTCGGTCATCGCAGTTGATATTGGTTATAAACTCACCGCTGGCCATCTTAATTGCTTCATTCCAAACTCCATAAACTCCAGGATCTGTTTCCAGGCGTTTATAGATGATATTGGGATATTTTGCAGCGTATTCCAAAATAATCTTTTCTTCAAAATCATCCCCCTTCTCATTAGCATTTATAAGAATCCACTCACATTTTTTATCAAAAATAGATTGAGCTGTCGTATCTTCCATTAATTGTTCGATATACTCGGCTGCATTATAAACAGATGTTATCAAAGAAATTTTAGGTAATTCTTCTATTTCAATCTTTTTAACTTTTTCACCATAAACATGTTCAACGAACTCTGCATACTTTTTATCATCAGTAAAGTTTTTAAGAATATAGTTTTGTAGAGTTGAAGCCTCTTTCCTATAATGAGTTTCCTTCTCTAAAATGTTTTTTAGGGCACGCTTATAAGAACTCTCTTTAGCGTACGCCCACATCGAATCTTCTTGGATAACGCCAGGCCAAACTGCTTCTTTCTGTACGGGCTTCACATCGT
>Ga0098040_1001315_pt1 | contig 10823 bp, 21 predicted proteins | sample 7_EtaG_FD_75065 | JGI IMG/M metagenome (GOLD analysis project Ga0098040, IMG submission 75065) | Marine viral communities from the Subarctic Pacific Ocean - 7_ETSP_OMZ_AT15161 metaG | ecosystem: Environmental > Aquatic > Marine > Oceanic | place: Pacific Ocean | collected 2015-01-08 | reverse complement strand
TTAAAATGCACAAGATAGTATCTCCCTTGCTTATGGAGAATATGGCATGATTGATATATCTTCTTTTCTTTACGGGATGCTACCCCAATTCTTGTTAAAGTCTCACGGACTTTTAGGAAATCATCTGGTTCGTTAAGAGTCACCTCGACCATTTGGTCAGATGTCCACTTCACCTCAGGCTCTTGCACGACGCTCATGTTGTTCCTCCAGTTTCAAATTTAGATTTGATAAAATCAAGTTGTTCTTTATTTAGAATTCTCAGAGCTTGTTTTGCCTTTTCATTACTATAACCATAGTAGCGTTTGACATAATCAATATCTTTGATTTCGTCTTTGCGGAGCCAGGGAGAATATCTCTTCCTTTTCCTCAATGTATTTAGATAGAAAGAATATTGCATCTTCTTTGGTAAAAAATTATACCGATTCATCTCATTAGCGAACATTATACAGTCAAGATGTCCCGACAAACAACGATTAATAATATATGAAGGATACTCCTTCTCCACAGAAGGATCCTCATCAATCAGATTTTTCTTGGTCTGATTAATAGAATTCAACCAATCTTTTAATTCCACTTTAATCTTTTCTTTCTAAGTGTTTCTTCCAACTGTGATTCTAACACATCTTCTATAGATATCAAACTTTCTCTAAGATATTCCTCATCCACATTCTCTTCTATTAAATCATGCAAATGTGCTATATGCTCTAAAGCAAATATTAATTTTGTTTGATGATTCATTTTCATGTTAACATTTTATATGCTAAGGATATTCTAAATCCATTATAATATCTATGAGGTGCATCAGCATAATGTATTATCTTAGCTGGAAATAAAATAGCACGATTTGGTTTATATCCAATTATATGCGTGGGTTCATCTTTTGTAGGATCTCCTACAGCATTTTCACAAAAAATTAAATGCCCCTGATAGGTTAATTTCCATGTTGGATTTGGAAAATATAAAAAAGTAATATCACCATCATCTGTATGAGGGTTTCCACATTGCCCACAAGATTGCCCATTAGCATATATTCTCCTTACATCATATCTTCTCTCAATCTTATCACAAATAATATTATATAAGTACTCACTAAAATATTCTTCTTTCTCAAGATTATCCATATGCCAGAACCAACTGGAATTATTTCCTCCAGTTGGACTCCATTGGGGTCTTATCAATTTCTGATGTATTTCTTTATGAAGTTCTTCAGTAAAAAAATCATTGTATACTTCGATATTTTGCATCATTCTTTTGGTTTAATAATAATCCTATTGTTTGCATAGTCTGCAGAAAATTCAAGTTGAACATCATGTGTCCACATTAGTTCCTCATATAATGCATTAAGTCTATCCATATCTTCATAGAGGTCATTAATATGATAATGATCGTCTTCCATTAGGAATCTCCATAGGTATCTTGTTTCTCAAAAAACTCACTCATGCTTGATTGGCAATCAGGTGGTTCAGGATCTTTATAACCCTTCATTTTTTTCCACTTGTTATGCAATGCACCCATGATCCATGACTGAGAAAGACTCTTAGGTCCATTCTCTAAGAGTTCTAGTTCCTTCTTATTAGAAGTATAACCTTTATACTCTTCTCTCCAATTGGAGTCATCATACGGTTTAGTCATGAATGGAAGTAAGATTGTAATTGAATAAGAGCAACTCCTTTCTCTTCTCCTGATTAGTCATATAATCACCCACAGATCGCATGGTATATGTAAGATCAAATTCTCCAGCATTCCAACCTTCAAATCTATCCTTTACTAACTGATCACTATTATACGATATTAATTGATCAGATGCAAATCTATCACAATCTTTCGCAAACTCATCATGATTAAATTTCTTATGCATTTCACCTTTTCTACCATATAGATTATCTTTAATATCATATGGTGGATCTAAGTATATGAAAGCACCTCTCCAATCAGTTAAAAGATCCCCATAGGATAAATTAGTAATCTTCCAATTATCGATTATTTCTTGATATTTAGGAATTTTATCTATACCTCTTAGTGAAAAGTTACTAATCGATGCCATCTTTGAGAATGATGAACTCTCAGTAAGTCCTGAAAAAGAACACTTATTAACAATATAAAATGCAGCAGCACGATCAGTAGCAGAAGCATTACTATCATTAAGAACTTCTCTAGATTCGGTAAATAAACCTAATGCAGAATATATAAATTCCTTATCCTTCTTTTGTTCATCCGTAGGATCTGGATACTCCTCCTTTAAATCAACAAGAATTTTATGTAACTCCCCACCATTTGTTTGTATCTCTTTCCAAAAATTAACTAAAGGTTCATATAAATCATTTACCCAAATCGATATATCAGGATATTTCTTTGCAATAAAAAGAGCAACACTACCACCACCAAGAAATGGTTCACGATATTCTCTATACTCCCTAAGATCTGGAAAATAACATTCCATCTTAGTAACAGCACGGGATTTTCCGCCTGGGTAGCGGAGGGGTGTCTTAAGGGATTTCATCACCAATCAGGATAATTATGTTGTGAAAGTTTTTCAATATATTGATATATCAAAGACCACCCAAATTCAAAAGTCTCTCCATTCTGATCTTGAAGATAAAATGGAATATTTGGATGTAAAGTCTTTGCCCTATAATAATGATTAACTACATTATAATCATCATCAATACAACGTTGCTCTTCAGTTTCAGTCATTTATCTTTAGAGCGATTAAGTAATGTAATAAATTTATCTGCTGCCCATGTTCCAGCAACACAGACTTGTATATCATCCCCATCATCCCACACAGGTTCACCATTCTTCTTACGCATATCTAAAGCTTTCTCTAGATCATCTATAATCTTCTGTGTTATCTTCATTGGTAATATGCGGGTTTATAATGTGGTTTATAATCTGGTTCTTCTTCAGTTACAGGATGAACATACTGTCTAGTATCAAAATAAGATGTGTAATTAAACTTACCTTCTCTCTCGTCCAATACCTCATTAATAAGTATCTTCATCTCCATCGCATACTGTTCAGTAAATAACCTTCTTGGTCTTACAACAGCAGGTTTATATTCTTGCTTACCCGTTGGTTTATAATTCGGGTCAGTAGGTCCACTCATACCTTGAGTATCCATCTTGGATACTGGAGCACTAGTCTTCTTCAGATACTTTGGATCCATGTGTGAAACAGGTTCCTTATCCAACCAAACTCTAGGATCTTTATCCATTTAATAGTACTTAATAACGTCTCTTTCCATTTCGACCACAATACGATCTACAATTCTATTAAACGATTCTGACATTTTACGATATCCAGAACCAACATACATCTGTCCAGCAAATACTGATACTGTAGCAGCACCCCAGAACAGATAATAAAATCTAGACTTAACTTGGTGTCGTTGTTTCTTTTTTAATTTAGTCATTTGGCTCATATTCAGAAGGTACTGTATCCTCCCACTCAGGAGGTTCCTTTTCCCAAGGTTTAGAATGTGATAAATCTAACCACTTTGGAAGATGATCGTTAATCCAGTTTAAAACTTTCTTCATTTTTTGTCAAGTTGTTTTCTCCATGCTTCAATAAGCATTTGGAGTTCTTTAATTCTACCTTCAGCAGACTTGATTTTTTCCTCAAGATACTTCATAAGATTAATTTCTTAGAGGGTGGTGTAGAAATTGAACCAAACATCTGTTTATATTGATCTACAATATCTTCCTGTGGGTCGTTAATGTAAACAACATATCTTCTAGTAACTTCAATTTCAGTATCCTTTCCTGCCAATAAAGGAGACCAAGGAGCAAATCCTATTTGCCCTTGCTGCCCAGAAGGAACAGCAACAATAGGATTTGTGATGATAATCCAATCACCATTTTCTTTAATTAGATCAGCGATTACATCTTCGCCAGTCCACATTTTAATTAGTTTTACATTCATTTGAATTCACACTCCACCATAATTTCAGTTAAACAAGCTAGCATATTTATCTCCTGATCTGCTACGAAGGCACCTTGATATTGATACTTAGCAATAACAAGAACAGCAGCAGGAATGGTGCTAGGTACAAGGGCATCATAAAGACTTTCGTAAATACGGCGGAAAAGTACAGAAGTATCATTATCCAGATTACTGTTGACCCACTTACGTACTTCAGGAAAGTTTTTGTCTTTAAGGTTTTTAATAAGGTCATTGACTGCAACGTCCGAAAATGCGGCTAATATACCACTATCTATTTTACCACTAACTGAATACCTTTGGCATTCATTTAATACTCTTCTCCAATCAGGAAAATGTTTGTTAATTAATTCCGCAAGAACTTTCTTATCAGTTTCAACCCGTTCTTTGTCCAAGATGGATACAAGTCTTCCGAAGAATTGGGCAGCGATTGTTTGCCTATCCTTTTTCCCGATACTAAAGTCGATGACGGTGCATCTCGAATGGAGGGGCTCAAGTATCTTGTTTTTGTAATTGCAGGTGAAGATAAATCTGCAATTCCCTGCGAACTCCTCAATAAAGGCTCTAAGTAAGAGTTGTACGTCGTTACTGGTGTTGTCTGCCTCATCGATGATAATAACCTTATGTTTCGCTTCTGAAGAGAGTGATACCGTGGATGCGAAGTTTTTAGCATTATTACGGACGGTATCGAGGAACCTGCCTTCATCCGATCCATTGATGACATAATAGTCTACCTCTAGTTCTTTACACAATGCTTTTGCTACAGTAGTCTTACCAATACCTGGAGGACCAGCAAGAAGCATATTTGGTATTTCACCTTTATTTAGAAACTCACTAAAGGTTTTCTTAATATTCTTAGGAAGAATACAATCTTCAATTTTTTGGGGTCTATATTTTTCAACCCAAATAAAGTCACTCATTAGCCTTCATAATAATTTGAATTGGTGTTGGAGTATCATTCCAATGCCTAATATTACCAGCGATAATAAAGCAGTTTGTTATCACCAATTGTAGCATAATTATGCTCCTAATAAAACAAACTGCATTATCATATTCTTTTGTAGTTTCATCATGAAAAGAACCCAGAGCAAATTTCCAGGTTTTCAAAATCTTATTCAAAAGTAGAATCAGGCTCCAATGCTATAAAATACTTCAAGTCATATTGAGTATTAGTAAATTTAGATAAAAGTTTAGAAGAAACTATTACATCATAAGCACCAGGAATAATTTTAATATTCTCTACCTTAAAGTTAAATGTAAACTCCTTACCAGTCTCACCAACAGTAATAGCGTATTCATTAGAAGTATCATTCTTCTTATCTCTAACCACCAACTTAACTGCACCTGCATGACCAACGATACAAAGATCTGGAAGTTGATATACTGCTGCTGCCTTCAATAACTTCTCTAAGGAAGTGCTATCTATTTGAAAATGAACATCCTCAGAAGGTAATGTAATCTCTTTTTCAGGTGGAGCAATAATTACGTTAGGATCAGCAAAGAAATACTTAACTCTTCTTTTACCTTCACGAATATTCAAATAAGAATCTTCAGTAAAATCAAGATCAGGATCTTGATGTAATCCCAATCCATTTAGAAATTGGTTTAGATCATAAATTGCAAAATCTCTAGGGAACTCCTCTTCGATAGTCGCCTCTGCAAGAATATTCTTAGCAACTGAAATAGTGCGAAGTTGTTTTCCACCTTTTACAAGAATTGAATTATTAATACCTGCAAAATTCTTCAAGATTGTTAAAGTGTTGTCAGATAATTTCATAGTATGGTCTCGAAGTTTCATAATTAAGGCATGTTGTGATCAATATTTCCACTAGTCATGGATGGTTTACCATAATGATCATCGAAGTGTAGCAATAGCATAGCATAATGTATTACCTTTAGCAAGTCTTTTTTATTTCTTCCATCCTTACTACCATAGCGACTTCCATACTTTAAAATATTTGCTTGACAAAACCCAGAAGCAATGTCCCTTGCTGCCATTAAATCTATAGTTTGAACATTACGATACTCGTGGGTATTACCAGTGTAATGTCCTCTGTAAGTTGCGGATACATACTCTTCAATATCGTTGAGTATCTCCTCTTCATGATATTTAAAATGATTTGCTGCCATTTTGTTTTTTAATTCCTCCTTATAGAAATCTTGTGTCCACCCATCATTGTAAGGTGAATTTGCCTGTATATTTAGATTAACATCATCAAAGTGATGTGCGGCTTGATCATCATTATCCGATAAGAACTCTTGTTTATAGGGATAAGTGTCATCCATAGTTCCATTCATTACTTCGTAAGCGAGACTCCAAGAATTAACCATATGCAAATAAGAAATCGTTTACTAAACTTTCTGACTTTTCTTTACCAAACTTACCAGTGAGATATCCTCCCACAGGATCAAGTCTAGTCATATAAGTATCAAAGTCTTTATATTCACTAATATCGTTTCCACTTGGTTTCTCTAATTCTAGCATATCTTTGTACTTAGTCAAGTATTGTTTAAATGTAGATAGATAAGCATTAACCTCTTCCATCTTACAATACCTTACAAAAATATTTTCTGAAAAATGATTACCCATTTCAAAGAACCTATAATCCTTTTCCGCCTTTGGTAATCCTTCAACGGAGAATAAATGATTTTCTACTGGATGTTGAAAATCAAATACTATAATAACTCTCTTTTCATTGAAAGCCATTAAGTCCATACCAAAACATGGAAGATTACTTCCAGTCTTAGGATAGAGAATATTGTTGTAGATACATGAGTTATCACTCCATATCTCAACTTCTCTGGATTTAATAAGATGTCGATTAGTGTAAGTCTTGGCAGTAAGATTAGTTCCCTTATTCTCCCAAGTTGCCCAACAACTACCAACTCCATTATGAAGTGAGATAGTTTCATGTAGGACTTGTTTATAACTTTCCCAAAGGTTCATGTATTCAATACCCAGATGAGTCTAATAACCATACCAACAATTAGAACATAATAAGAACACATAATCCACATTCCAATTTTGTTGTGACGTGAACCTTTTACATATGGGTGACAACCTGATGGGGTGTCCTCCCATCCTGCTTGCATGTATTCACTTGGATCAATCTTCCTTTGCATCTTGTTTCTCCATAATAGATTTCCAATCGGCATACATTCTACCATATACCATACCTTCATGAGATTTAATGGGAGATCCATCTAAGAGTTCAATTTCCCTCTTAGATAAATTCTTTCCCATCTTTTTATATTCCTGTTCCCAACCAGGAATTAATTCAATAAGTTCTTTAATCATGATCTATCATCCTCATAAGCTTGATCTTCTGCTGCATCAAAATTAAAATCAGCATCTACTTTATCATACAATTCTAAAAATGACTGCTTTGTCTCTTCATCAAATCTACTAACACATACACTAATTGCTTTCTCCTTCTTACCAAAAATAGAGTATGCACGTATAACATGAACTAAACGACGGGTACTAATGACCTCATCAACTCCACCATCATAAAAGGTTTTACGAATAATGTCAGCCCAATCAACCAATTTCTGGCAGAACTTAGGGTCATTAACACCAACCGTATCAGCAACATTTATAAGAATCTTCTGCTCTGCATTAGGTGATGGATAATCCTGCTCAAAAGTTACAGGGAATCTTTCGAGGAAGGCTTCATTAAGCACGTTAGTTCCAATAAAGCGTCCATCGTCTGAACCTTTACCTTTAGTATTTGCGGTTGCGATAATGTTGAACCCCTTCGCTGGTTGGGCGAATCTTCCGACCTTTTTAAGGAAAACTCCTTTACCCTCAAGGATGGATTGGAGACAGAGGATTTTGTTACTGGCAAGGTCGATCTCGTCAAGGAGCAAGACAGCTCCTCTGTTGAGAGCTTGAATAACTGGTCCGTCGTGCCAGACTGTGGCACCGTCAACAAGACGGAAGCCGCCAATGAGATCATCTTCATCTGTTTCGATAGTAATGTTTACACGAATAAGTTCTCTACCTAATTGAGCACATGCTTGCTCAACAGAGAAAGTTTTACCATTACCAGAAAGTCCAGTAATGAATGTTGGATAAAAAATCTTAGATTGAATTATCTTCTTAACATCAGCAAAGGATCCAAACTTAACAAAAGTATCATCCTTATCTGGGACTAAATTCTGCGGAACAACAGCAGGAGCACTAAAAGAGCGTTCAATCTTCTCTACACTCTGTTTAGTAACTTCAAGATTCCATTTACCTCTTGAGGTCTTAAACTGTTCTAACCGACGTGTTACAGTCTGATAATTAATATTTTTAGATGCACAGAATCCTCTAACATCAGCAGCAGTTATTTCAACTCCATAGAGATTCTGCAATTCACTTAATAATTGTTTATCAGTCAAAGCAATTGTGCGAGGCATAATGTAAGCGTTTTATTTATACAAGTATTATAATACTAAAAGGGGGTTCATATGACCCCCAGTGGACACTTTATCAAGCGACTAACTCTATAAATTCACCCAATATTTTTTTATTCATTTTCTTACTCTTAAGACTCTTAGCAAAAGCCCTTTTTATTTGTGCCTTAGATGCATCATCATCAACATCAAACTCATCATCATTTCCCAGAGCAGAAGACGATAATCCAAAATAAGAATGATATCCAGAATTCCTAATAACAAAAGATTTGTTTTTCTTCCAAGATGTCATTGTCTTATGATAAGATTCATCCTCATATCCAACATATCTACGAATAAATTGCCCAGCATCCCGTGATGTCATAACACGTATACCAATAAAATTAGTATTAGGAAAAGTTTCACGTAAATCATGAAGCATTAAATCAGTGACATCTGCCCAACGTCCTAAACCAGAACAAGAATAAGTATGCCCTGTCTTACGATTACGTAGAATACAATGATCATGAATATAAGAACTTCCCATATATCCATCAGATTCCCAATCACGTTGGAATTTTTTACTATATCTCAAAGGAGATCCTTCACCATCAGTAAGAATTACACACTGCACTTTCTCAAGTTTATTTCTATCTTTAAATTCTGGAATAATTTGATGAAGAGCAATTAAACTCTCATTCAATGGAGTCCCAGAAAGATTCATCCCTATAGGAATATTATAAGGACAATAAAAATTACGACTAAATGCAGCAGCAATACGAAATATATTATTCATCTGACTATCTAAATCATTCTTTTTCACTTTACTAGTGAAGAGGTTCATTAAAGAAAATGTCTCCTCAACAAATGCTAATCCTTCTTCCTTTTCATAAGCAAGTCTATGCATTCCATCAGAAGCTGGAAACTCATTAGTAAACGCATAAACTTCAAAAGGTATATTTACTTTCTTACAAAACCAAAGTAAATTATAAAGTTGCTTAATAGTATCAAGTATTACAGGCCCCATTGATCCACTCCAATCAAGGACAAAAACCAATCCATGATTCTTTCCATCAGGAACAATATTTACCTTCTTAAATAAATCCTCATTAAATTTATAGGTATGAAGTTTTGCAGTATCAAGAATTCCTGTTCTAGCAGTTGTAGAACGTGCATATGCACTAGCAGATTTCTTACACTCAAACTCTTTCACTAGATAATTAACTTCCTTTTGAGCACCTCTTTTAAACTTTATATACTCCTGATCCACTTCATCATACAAAGACAATGATGAGGAAGATCCACTATATTCAGATTGATCCCATTCTACTTGTTGCACTTGAAATGACAATTTAATTGTCTCATGTATAAACTTATTAGGAATAATAATATTCTTTAGATCCAATTTTGGCAATTCAAAATATACATTAGAAGTCAAGTCACTAGTATTAACTAAGTCCTTAAGTGACTCACTAAGAGATTCAGCAGTCTTTACCTCTAAACCATCATCCTCTATATTAGATTGACCTTCAGCACCCTCACAACCAGCACTAGCATTAGATTCTTTAGAATTATTATCTTGCGGTTCTTCATTAGTATTATCACCTAACTCTCCATCCAGATCCAATTCATTCTCACCTACATTATCAGGAGATATATTAACCTGTTCACTTTCCTTATTATCTTGATCTGCCTTACAAAATTCATATAAAACTAATGCTGCTTTCTTTGTATCCTCAAAGGTTTCACACTTACCAATCATCGTGACAATCTCTTTTTCAATAGTTGAAAAACAAACATCAACGAACGAACCAATCTTGTAATATAGATTAACCCGATCAGCAAGATTAAGATCATCAATATCTTGATCATTTAATTCAAAGAAATCACTATCAGAAAGTTCATTATATGCATTATAAAAAGTTTTAGCAAGCCCTGGATATCTACGCTTCATTAATTTCTCAATTCTTGCATCCTCAACTACATTCACAAACTGTTGGGGAATTTTATTTCTCCAACCCCACTCGTCAGGGGTATAAAGAGCATGACCAACCTCATGTCCAACCAACATATCATATACAACATTACTTGCCCTATCCCATGTTGGTAGAGTCAATATACGAGTATGGACATCAAACTGAGCAGTCTCTACTCTCTTATGCTCTACTATCAGATCCTCAGTAGCAAGTAACTTTGCTAGTTGAGACTTGATTTCGTGTTTGATTTGCATCTGTTATTTTTATTATGATCCTATTATACGACGAAACCCGTCTTGAAGACGGGTTCATGTGACACTTTTTAAAGTGGGCAAGTCGTGCTTTTGCTTGCCTTAATGCTTGTGGTTTAAGACTCCTCTTCTTCTCCTTCTTGGAGTGGTGCCTCCAGTTTGGAACTTGCATCTCTAATGTCCTGGTGAAGTTGTTCCGTAGCAGACCTTTTTTTAAGATACCGATCACTTCTAGGATCTGTGATGAGATACTTACAGTATTCCCACCCATTCTCCT
>Ga0098040_1001314_pt1 | contig 10837 bp, 8 predicted proteins | sample 7_EtaG_FD_75065 | JGI IMG/M metagenome (GOLD analysis project Ga0098040, IMG submission 75065) | Marine viral communities from the Subarctic Pacific Ocean - 7_ETSP_OMZ_AT15161 metaG | ecosystem: Environmental > Aquatic > Marine > Oceanic | place: Pacific Ocean | collected 2015-01-08 | reverse complement strand
TAACAGAACCAGGGGGACCCGGTATCGCAAGCCACGGCTGCGCCCGGTGCCCTCCACGGTGCAGGTTTTCCGGTTCACCCGAATGATCCGACCTTCCAGTTCTCGTTTACCGGCACCAAATTCCACGGCATCTCCTACCGCCCAGTTGGCTTTGAGCTGACGGGAGTCCGGCTCCGGAATAGGCTCGTCAGGCACCGCAAGCCCCGCCTCCTCAGCCTGAACGGCAAGATGATGCCTGGCAGCCTCAGCGCCCCCACTGGTGTGGAGTTCGTCCAGGATCCGGTAGAAGTGCTGATTGTGGACGGAGCCGCGATAACGCTGGCCCGACACATGCTGGAGCAGATGCGCAAACTCGTGGCAACAGGTGTGCGCCAGCAGATTCAATGTGGTGACTGTCCCTCCGAAATACTCTCTCTGGCGGATCTCCCGCCCGGACAGCCAGCCACCAACCGCATCGGGCTGGTGTTTGTCCATAATCATGCGTTTACCGTAGGTGATCTGGTGCTGCTTCAGGTGTGGATCAAAACGATGGTAGGTGGCCTGGCCCGAGCCGACCCGGCACAGAAGAGTGGTGGTGGGTAGTTGATTGCGAACCCATTGTTGGGCGGGTGACCAAAGAACCTCTTCGGTCACGGCGCACATCAGGTTGCCAAGTTGAACGGCGCTATTTACTGGAATGGTCATTCTGGGCGAGCCTGGGTGTGAGTCTTCTGCCGCGAATCGATCTGAACACGCCAAGGGTACCTTTCGATTTGCCAGTTTGCTATGGCCCTGTAGCGCATTGTTGTTTAGAGTCTCCTCCACATTTTGTGTACTGGTTGTTTCTGGAGATGCCACTTCATCATGAATGCCGAACAGCTCAAACAGCTTGAAGACGACCTCTGGTCCGCCGCCGATAACCTGCGGGCCAACTCCGATCTCAAGTCCAGCGAATACGCCACGCCTGTGCTTGGGTTGATCTTCCTGAAATTTGCCGACAACAAATACAAGAATGCCGAAACGCAAATCACAAAAGAATTCACGAAACTCAAAGGTACCCGCCGGGAAAAGCCGATCTCCGAAATCGCTATTCAGAAATGCGGCTTCTACCTGCCGGACCACGCCCGCTATAAACATCTGCTCGAATTACCGGAGCAGGAGGAGCTGGCCAAAAAGATCAAGCAGGCGATGGAAGCCGTCGAGGAATACAAGCCCGAGCTGGACGGCATTCTTCCCAAGGATGAGTACGTTGCCCTTACCCGAACCAGCAACACCCTGCTGCCGGAACTGTTGAAGAATTTCTCCAATATCCCGGCCGATGCCAGCGGCGATATTTTCGGCAAAATCTACGAGTTCTTCCTGGGCAAGTTCGCTCTGAGCGAAGGCCAGAAAGGCGGCGAATTCTTCACGCCCACCTCGGTGGTCAAGCTGATGGTAGAAATCATCGAGCCCCACCACGGCACGGTCTACGACCCGGCATGCGGATCGGCGGGGATGTTCGTTCAGTCACAGCAGTTTGTGGAAGCCCACCGAAGAAAACTGGACGAGCTGGGCGAGGCGCATCACGAAGACGAGCTGTACGTTTACGGCCAGGAGAAAACCCTCGACACTGTAAAGCTGGCAAAAATGAACCTGGCGGTGAATGGTCTTCGCGGGGATGTGCGGCAGGCCAATAGCTACAGTGAAAAGCCGTTTGAAGACGTGGGTCAGTTCGATTTTGTGATGGCGAATCCGCCCTTCAACGTGGACGATGTGCCGCTGGCGACGGTTGAGAATGATCCCCGCTTCAATACCTACGGCCTGCCTCGCAAGAAAACCAAGGCCAAAGCCAGCGAGCAGGGAAAGGAAACCGTTCCCAACGCCAATTATCTCTGGATTAACCTGTTCGCCACCTCCCTGAAGGACAACACCCCGGACAGCGGCCGGGCGGCATTGGTTATGGCCAACTCCGCTTCCGATGCCCGCCACAGCGAGGCGGACGTTCGCCAGACCCTGATCGAGAACAACCTGATCTACGGCATGCTCACCCTGCCATCCAACATGTTCTACACGGTCACCCTGCCGGCTACCCTCTGGTTTTTCGACAAGAACAAGCAGGACGACCGCATCCTCTTTATCGATGCCCGCAACATCTTCACTCAGATCGACCGGGCTCACCGCGAGTTCAGCGAGGAGCAGGTCCAGAACATCGCCATCATCAGCAAACTGCAGAAAGGCAAGCGGGCGGACTTTATCCGGCTGGTGGACAGCTATTTTCGCAAGGGCATTGAACAGTTGCTGGCCAACCGGGAAAAGGTGGAGCCGGTCAGCGAGCAGTTACTGGATGTACTGGACGACGCTCACGGCAAGCAGGCCGTGGGCGAACTGGTTAGCCAGTGGCAGGGCTTGGAGGACCTGCAGGAGGCCAGTGACGACTACATCCAGACCGCCGACCTGTACCTGACCACCACTGAGGCTATAGAAGCCGCCAACCGCACCCAGCGGGCATTGAGAGCGAAGTTCGATCCCTTTTTCCAGCAACTGCACACCGGTTTGAAACATCTGGACAAAGTGGTTCGTCAGCATGAAAAGGCCAGGGCGGAAGAAGCCAGACAAGCCGGCAAACGCACCACCACCGATCGTAACGCCCGCCGCTTGAAAGAAGCGCTGGAAGAGTTGCACAAGGAGGTTCGCAGTGCGGAGGCCTATTACCAGCATATCCACTGGCTACAAGAGCGGTTCCCGAATGCCGAGTACGAGGACGTGACGGGCCTTTGCAAACTGGCTACTCCAGACGAGGTGAAAGAGCAGGATTACTCCCTGAACCCTGGGCGGTATGTGGGTGTTGTAATCGAGGAAGATGGTACGACCGAAGAAGAGTTTCTGTCGATGTTGGCTCTAATGAAGGATGAGTTCCTTGTCCTTCAGGACCAAGCCAAAAGTTTTGATAACACGATAATGCGTAACTTGAATTCGTTGGTAGGCGAGTGATCTATGGCCTTTGAGAGTAATCTTAGGATAAAGAACCGCTGCATCGTTGGAGACGGAGCTCACACAAGTATTGCAAGATCGGCCAGTGGCGTGAAATATTTGACGTCAAAGAATTTTAAGTCCACAGGATTGGATTTATCGAAACTAGATCATATTAGCGAGCGTGATTTTGAGAAACACTTCAAGGATAAGAGAAGCTTAGTAAAACCTGAGGCGGGAGATATAGTTTTCGGCATCATAGGGTCGATCGGAACGCCTTATATTGTTAGGCCGGATGATAACTTTGGGATATCAAGCAGCGTGGCTATCCTACGACCAAGTGAAAATTTGAATTGCAGATTTCTGTATTACTTCATGACTTCTCCTCCCTTTCAATTAGCGGTTGAGGCAATGAAGAGTGGTTCTGCGCAGGGCTTTTTAAGCTTAGAAATGATAAAAAACTTGCCACTGCTTGATGTGCCGTTAAAAATCCAGCGAAAAATCGCCGCCATCTTAACTGCTTATGACGACCTAATCGAAAACAACAAACGCCGCATCGCGCTGCTGGAAAACATGGCCGAGGAAATCTACCGCGAGTGGTTTGTGCGGTTCCGGTTTCCGGGGTGGCAGGAGGCGGAGTTTGAGAAGGGGCAGCCTGCTGGCTGGACACACCAGAGAATAGCGCAAGCATTCGACTTCACAGGTGGTGGTACCCCATCGAAAGACAACGACGGTTTTTGGCGCAACGGTGATGTCGATTGGTATACTCCTTCGGATATCACGAAATCAAACTCGTTGTTTATGACCAGCTCAGAATACCAATGTAACGAAGAAGGTCTCCGGCGAAGCTCCGCCAAGCTGTTTCCGGCATACTCGGTAATGATGACGAGCCGGGCAACGATTGGCGCGATTGGCATCAATACGAAACCTGCTTGTACCAATCAGGGCTTTATCACCTGTATTCCGAATTATCGGTACCCACTCACTTATTTGTACCACTGGCTCAACGCTGCGAAACCCCATTTTGAGATGTTGTCAGGCGGTGCAACTTTTCCGGAGCTGATCAAGTCTACATTTAAGAGAATTGAGATCCTGTCTCCGGACCAAGGTGTAATCGAAAAGTTCGATGAACTGGTGTCTCCGATGTTCAAACAAATGGAGAGTTTGGCGGAACAGAACCGGAAACTTGAGCAGACCAAAAACCAACTCCTCCCCCGCCTGATTTTCGGCAAACTCTCCGTGGAAAACCTGGATATCCAGTTCCCGCCATCCATGCAAAGTGATCAGCCGGACAGCGCCGACGAAGCTGCCGCTTGAACCCTCAACGCTAATCAGACAAACTGTCACCAGATATCAATAAGTGGTGACGGTTTGTCTGACTCCGGCTCTGCCCGATCATCCCGGGCACAACTCCAAACCCTGTTTCGCCAGCACGGCGGACAGCTTCGCCTGAGTGAAGCGCTGGCCCGGGGTTTTAGTCGGTATCAGTTCTATGAGCTCCGGGACGAGGGGCTAATAGAGCCGGTCAGCCGTGGCCTATACCGGCTGGCAGATCTGCCGCCCATTGAAAACCCGGATCTGGTGGCCGCTGCTACCCGTTTCCCCAATGCGGTTCTTTGCCTGATTTCCGCGCTCGACTGGCACGGCATCACCACGCAGATTCCCCATCAGGTGCATCTGGCGGTGGAGCGGGATGCCCGCCTGCCGGTGCTGGATTATCCGCCGGTGGCCGGGTACCGTTTCTCCGGGCGAGCCTTTAGCGCAGGCATTGAACAGGTTGATGTGGATGGGATCATCCTGAATGTCTACAACCCGGAGAAGACCCTGGCGGACTGCTTCAAATTCCGCAATCGCATCGGCATGGATGTAGTTCTGGAGGCGCTGGAGCTTTATCGCACCCGTAAAACCTTCCTTCCAGGCAAACTTATGGAATACGCCAGAATCTGTCGTGTTGCCAAGGTGATGACACCCTATGTGGAAGCAAAGCTGTGAATGGAATCAACAAAGTGAAAGGAGATCACTATGGTTAAAAACACCGCCGCGTCTGTTCGACACAAACTGTTGAATAAATCCAGGGAAGAAAAACGCCCTTTTCAGGAACTGCTGCAGTATTACGCCATGGAGCGGTTTCTTTATAGGCTCAGCCAGTCGCCCCATAGTGGCAGCTTTACCCTCAAAGGTGCGTTGATGCTCTGGCCGATGCAGGGGCCGAACAGCCGACCGACACGGGATATCGATATGCTGGGCCAGACCAGCAATGAACCGGAGGCGATTCTGGCCCAGGTGCGAGAAATCATTGCCGCTGAAGTGATGGATGACGGGTTGCATTTCGATCCGGATACCCTGAAGGCAGAAGCCATTACCGAGGATGCAGACTACCAGGGGCTGAGGGTGACCTTCACTGGTTTTCTCGACAGTGCCAGGATTCCGATGCAACTGGATGTCGGTTTCGGCGACCCTATATTTCCGTTTCCCTCCTGGCTGGAGTTTCCAACCTTACTCGATTTTCCCGCTGCACGTATCAAGTGTTACACCCCGGAATCGTCCATTGCTGAGAAATTCCAGGCGATGGTAAACCTCGGCGAACTGAACAGTCGGATGAAGGACTTTTACGATATCTGGCTGCTTTCGCGTCAGCACGAGTTCCGGTTGGAAAACCTCAAGGGGGCGGTTGAGGGCACCTTCCGGAAGCGCGGAACAGAAATTCCTGAAACCACTCCCTTTTCTGCCGCTTTTATAGACACCAAGCAGCCACAGTGGCAGGCTTTCCGTAAACGCCTTGGCCAGGATCATGTGCCAGAGGCATTTTCGGAGGCTGTAGAGGCGGTGGTTGAATTCCTCAGTCCTGTTATGGCGAGCAGAGCCGCGGACGCCCCCAGGGAAATCTGGCACCCACCCGGTCCATGGAGTCGGCAGGCCGATGGCTAGTTTTATTTCGGAAGACAACATTGAGCAGGCGCTGCTGCAGCGCCTCCAGCACATCCACGGTTTCAACGTGCTGGATTGCTATACCGCAAAGCCGGAAGATCTGAACGACGGCTCCCACCGGGCCGACAAACGGGATGTGATTTTTCCAGCTGAGTTGAAAACTGCCTGTCTTGAACTGAACCCCGCCATTCCCGAAAGCAAGATTGATGAAGCCGTTGAGCATGTGATGGAACGACGGGCAGCTATGTCCCCGATTGCCGCCAACCGGGAGCTCTACGACCTGATCCGGGACGGTGTGTCGGTGCAGTTTGATGATGAACGCGGCATTAAACAGCATGAAAAAATACGGCTGGTCCATTTTGACGACCTGAAACAAAACCGCTGGCTGGCGGTCTCCCAGCTATGGATCAAGTCAGTGGCTCAGGCCCCGAAGGCTGCCTACCGTCGCCCGGATGTAATCCTGTATGTCAACGGGCTGCCTCTGGTGTTCATCGAGCTGAAAAACTCCAATGTGCGGCTGCGGAATGCCTTCGAGGATAACCTGCGCAGTTACCGGCATGACATCCCCCAACTATTCCACTGCAACGCATTCTGTGTCCTGTCCAACGCCCTGGAAACCCGAGTAGGCAGCTTCACTGCTGGCTGGGAGCATTTTTTCAACTGGTTCCGGGTGGAGAGCGAGAAGGAGGCGATAAACCGCAAGGAAATTACGGAACAGGCTACCAGCCTTGAGCATGCTGCCGATGGCCTTTGCGAAAAGGCTCGCCTGCTGGATTACGTCGAGAACTTCATCCTGTTCCATAAGGGCGAAACCAAGATCATTGCTCAGAACCACCAGTTTTTGGGTGTGAACAATGCCTATGAGCGTTTCCTGAACCGCCGGGAACACGAAGGCAAGCTTGGGGTGTTCTGGCATACCCAGGGCTCGGGTAAAAGCTTTTCAATGATTTTCTACGCCCGCAAGATTTTCCGGAAAGCCACGGGTAATTTCAGCTTTGTGGTGGTGACTGACCGCCAGGATCTGGATGGGCAGATCTACCGGAACTTCCTCAATACGGAGACAGTTCGCAAAGAAGATGCTGCGCAACCGGCCAACGCCGAGGAAATGCGCAAGTTCCTGGGGCAGAACAAGAAGGTGGTGTTCACCCTGATTCAGAAATTCCGGTACGACAAAGGGCGCAAGTACCCCCGGCTGTTTGACCCGGACAAGGAAAACCGGGAAATCATCGTGATGGTGGATGAGGCCCACCGCACCCAGTACAAGAATCTTGCAGAGAACATGCGGGCAGGCCTGAAGGGTGCCCACTTCCTTGCCTTCACCGGCACGCCATTGCTGGGGCGCGACCGCAAGACCAACAGTTGGTTCGGCGATTATGTGTCCGAGTATAACTTCCAACAGGCCATGGAGGACAATGCGACGGTGCCGCTGTTCTACGAGAAGCGTGTGCCGAAGGTGCTTATTCAGAACGACGATCTGGGAGACGAGTTCTACGAATTACTGGAAGACGAAAATCTGGATGAAGCCCAGCAGGAAAAGCTGGAGAGAAAGTACGCCCGCGAACTGGAAGTGATCAAACGGGACGACCGACTGGATACCATTGCCCGGGACATTGTGTACCACTTTCCGCGCCGTGGTTATCTCGGCAAGGGTATGGTCATAACGCTGGACAAGTTCACAGCCGTACGTATGTACGACAAGGTGCAGCAGCATTGGAAAGCTGAGCAGAAGCGCCTGTTGAAGCTGACCAAAGAGTCTGGCAACGAGGTGGAGAAGGCCCGCTTCAAGAAGATCCGGGACTATATGAAAACAGTCGAAATGGCCGTAGTCATCAGTGACCCGAAATCCGATGAGGAAAAGTTCGAGAAACAGGAACTGGACATCAAGCCCCACATCAAGCGGCTGGATCAACTTGATGAACAGATGCACGACGTTGAGTATAACTTCAAAGACCCGGAGAACCCCCTGCAACTGGTGTTTGTGTGTGCCATGTGGCTGACCGGGTTTGATGCGCCCACCGTGTCCACGCTTTACCTCGACAAGCCCATGAAGGGCCACAGCCTCATGCAGACGATTGCCCGGGCCAATCGGGTGGCGTCCTACCGCATTAAAGGCCATAGCGGTGACCTGGTAGAGAAGAAAAACGGCGAAATCGTCGATTACTACAACGTGTTCCGAAATATGCGCAAGGCCCTGAAAGACTACGCGCAGGGAGCGGATGGCGAAGAGCAGCCGGTTCAGGAAAAGTCGGAGCTCTTTGAATTACTGGACGATGCCGTTACCCAAACGCTGGAATTCTGCCGGGAGCGGGATATTGAGCTGAACTCGGTGTTTGAGAAACAGGACACCTTCAAGAATATCGGCTTCTTCAATCAGGCGGCGGATACGTTGCTTAGCAACGAAGAATGGAGGAAGCAGTTCAATGTCTATGAGAACACAGTGACGGCCCTTTACGAGGCGTGCAAACCAGAGATTTTCCAACAGCACGACAATCAGCGCATTGCGGCTATCCAGTACCTTCGCGGTGTGGTGGACGCGCTTGTGGAGCAGGCGGACATCGATGAAGTCAGCCAGAAGATCTCCGAGCTACTGGATGAAAGCGTGGTGGTGGATAACGCCGAGTCATTTAACATCAAGGAGCACCGCGCGGAATATGAGATAGTCCAAAAAGGACAGGGTTGGGATCTGAGCAAGATTAACTACGACAAGCTTCGGGAAGATTTCAAAAGGGCGGAGTATAAACACATTGAAATTGCAGAGCTTCGGGCATTTATTGAGGATAAGCTTCGTCAGCTTTTGGAGCAGAATCATACTCGCACTGATTTTGCCCAGCGGCTTCAGGAAATCATCGACAAGTACAACTCCGGCAGCTCATCCGCCGATGCTTACTATGAGGACCTTGTCCAGTACGTTGGCAATCTTCGAGAGGAGTCCGAGCGGCATATCCGAGAGGGGCTGAACGAAGATGAGCTGGAAATCTACGACCTGTTGAAGAAAGACAAGCTCACGAAGGTAGAAGAACAGAAGGTCAAATTAGCTGCAAAGGATTTGATTATCCGTTTGCTGGAAGGTCATCCCAAAGTGTTGGTGCAGGATTGGTGGAAGGACGGACAGACTCAGCGGGCGGTCAAGGCTGCCATTGAAGAAGTCTTGGATAAGGATTTGCCGGAAAGTTATGACCGGGTGGCGTTCAAGGAGAAGTGCGATAACGTTTTTGAGCTGGTGGTGGAGTTCGCTGCCAATGGCCGGAAATGGGTTGCATAAGTCTGATGCCTCGGAAACGTCTCAGATGCCAGACGAGATTGTCTTTGCCACGTCTTCAAACGTGTCCTCTGGAAAGCTGAATATAAGAACGGAACTTGGGTTTTCTGCATTTATGAGGTAGCCCGTCTTATAGTTACGAACCTCTGCTGAAAACCCTGTAAAACCGGGATATATCCCAAGCGTTTGAGTTTCGACGGATTCAGACTCTGAGGCCGATTTTAGGATGTTAATGAACTCAGATGTCGACGGGGCATCCGACGGAATGGGCTCCACGCGAATGAACCCGAGCGCCTTTCCATCATTGAATAGCGTTATGTCATTGTTGTCGATGCGGACGGCATCGAATAAGTTTGAGCTGACCGATACAGCGTAATCCTGGCTAGGTGAGAACGATATCGACTGAGTTGATGCACAACCGGTGAGAAAAAGGGCTACGATGAGGGAACCGGGGAGTTTCATTATACTCATGCTTCCTTGGTTATCTCAGAGAGGCTTCCAGCAAACCCCTGAATTGTAACCCGCGAGTTAATTTGCAGGTAAAACTGATTTCGACTGCCCCCTGCTGAAAGGCTTGCCCGCTGCTCGAATTGCCGACTTCCGGATGTCATCTTATAGCGATTGATGATAAGACCTCATCAAAAAGATCCTCTTTGACACTAATGGTGATCCAGGATTCGTTATTGTTAGCTACTGCGATAAACGCGGTGGTATAACCGCGGAAAGTGGATGCAAAACCATAGGCGCCATCAGGCAATTGCAGCTCGGTTGGCGCTCCAGGGCCCTTTTGTGCCTCTACAAATCCTTGTTTCACCTCGCCGATAGCCGTTTTGGACTGTGGGTTGGTCTCTACGGTCATTATTGTGCCGACTAGATCGGAGCCCTCCCATAACTGCATTTCGGAAGGTTGAACTTCTATTGCGTCGAACCTGTCACTGTTAAGCGTAAAGCTGGTGTTGGGAGCGGCACGGAACTCAACGGGGTGACTGCTGAACGAAGCGCAGCCGGAAATAAAAACCACTATCAGGATAAGGCTAACTACAAGCCGTGCCATTTCGGAGATCCTCTATCGGTCTAAGGAGTCAAGAATAACAGGTTTGAACTGCGCAGCACGGAAACGCGCGCACATCATGTTGACTCGCACGTTTTCCAATAAAAAGGGTTCGCCCGATTTTCTAATAACTCTCAAAGCCCACTTTCTGAGTTTGCTCGCTGGCATCAACACGTCTTGTGGGGAGGGTACGGCGTCTACCCAGGTACTGCAGTCAGCTGTTTCTGACAGTAGTTCCACAATTGTGGTGAGGGTTTCATCCGTGATTGAGGAGTTCGTGAACTTCCGGGCATAGATCCGCCCAAAGAATGTGGTGATTATCGCCTGGATAATGTCCACGTCGTTCTGAGTGAGAGATTCGCTCAATTTTCTTCATCCTTGAAGCCAGAAAGCGAAACGCCAGACAGCTTGGGCTGTCCGGCGCTACGTTCTTTACGATTACGAGGGGCTTAGCCTTCGATCGGCGAACGCCAGTCGTCCGCACCGGAAGTACCGGCAACAGCGTGTTCCCAGGTCACTTTACGGTAGGACAGGGACGCCGTTACCAACTGGGTGAAGTCAGCGCTGGCGGCATCCTGGCAGTGCGGCATGTTGCACTGGATGTCGATGATGGTGGCATCTTCCAGGATGGTGGAGAAGAAGTGCTCCTGCTTGCCTTCAACAGAGGTGCG
>Ga0098040_1001310_pt1 | contig 10855 bp, 15 predicted proteins | sample 7_EtaG_FD_75065 | JGI IMG/M metagenome (GOLD analysis project Ga0098040, IMG submission 75065) | Marine viral communities from the Subarctic Pacific Ocean - 7_ETSP_OMZ_AT15161 metaG | ecosystem: Environmental > Aquatic > Marine > Oceanic | place: Pacific Ocean | collected 2015-01-08 | reverse complement strand
TTAATCTCCTTTTATAATTCTATGACTGTCTGAGTCAAAATGCTGTGTTGAAAACTCGAACAATTCGGTATCTTCTATAGCTATCATTTGATGCCTCAGCCCGGTATATACATGAAAATTATCGCCCGGGCCAAGTATAATCTCTTCTGCTTTTTCAATATCATCTTCATCCGAATATCTTACTATGATCTTTCCAGACTGAATATAAAAAACTTCGTCTTTAATTTTGTGATAATGCCAAGAGCACCTTCTATCCTTTACAAAATAAAGAAGTTTCCCGCAGTATTCTTCACAGTTGACAATCCATTTTTCAAATCCCCAGCCTTTAGGCACAAATTTCATTTCTAAAGAATTCTTCATCTTTCATCCCCTTATCGTCTATATATATATCGCCCGATGGCTTTCCTAAATATAGTCCACTAAATTTAACGCCCCAGTCAAGCAATTGATCTCTTGTAAAATCATAAAATGCAGAATATGCATATGCCGCCGAGTTATCACTGCGGCCCATGCCGCGTGCTGTTAAAAAGATAATCTTATTTCCTTCATGATAAAGCTTATTAATTGTTTCTATTCTATCCCTATAGGGCACCGCTTCTTTGTATCTCCCATTGGTGTTTGTACAAATAGTGCCGTCTATATCAAAAACATATGTCACGTTTTCCCTCCAAAATTTTTGTTGTAGAGTAGTTTTCCATTCTTTCGAAATATAAAACACTGGAAACATTTTCAGAGCCAACTACTCTCTTGTTTTTCCAATCGGATCCAACTATCATTATATCACAGTTATATTTTTTTATCAAGCTTATTAATTTTTGCTCATCTTTAAAATACACAACTTTGTCAATATACATAATCGATTGTAAGACAAACTTTCGATCGTATTGTCTGTTGAACGGTCTGGTCGGGCCTTTCATTTTGGATACTCGATCATCCGTATCTATGCCAACTATAACTGTTCCGTCATCACCGGCAACTTCCCTGGCAAATTTAAACAATTCAATATGTCCTCGATGAAGAACATCAAAGCATCCATTCGTCCAGACAATTTTACTCATTATTCTTTATCTCCATGTAATTTTTGATATAAAAGTTTATAACTTTCTTCAAGCCATCTTCGGGCTTAGTAAAATTAAAATCTTTTATTTTTTCAACCACTAGTTTTTTTTGTCGAGCGCCAACAAATTTAGTTATATCAAAATTTATGTTGCTAAAATCGTAATTGATAATCTCACAAATAATTTTCGCATATTCGCGAATTGAATAATCCTTTCCGGTTGATAAATTGATTATTTCATTTTCAAGCTTCAAATATTCTAAAATTATCTCCACAGCATCATCAACAAGGATTAGATCTCTCTTTTGGTGGCCATTTCCCCAAAGAACAGGAAGGGCGTCATTAAATTTTCCATTGCAAATTTTTTGCAAGATATCATATATAAAATGCTTATCGCCATAATCATAATCTGTCCCATATAAACAAGAAGGAACAAAAAACAAATATTTCATATCGTATTCGTCAGCCATGGCTTTAAGTCCCACCAAAAGCATCCTCTTTATCATTCCATAAACTTCATATCCTGTTTCACACGAATCAGAAAGATAATTTTCTTCAATCTTTATACAATTGTCGGAATATGAACAGCTACTGCCAAAACCTATAAACTTTGCTTGTGGTTGTTTGTGTTTCCAGTAATTAAGAATTTTTGTATTCATAGTCTGGTTTATCAAAAATTGTTCCCCGGGGTGCTTTTGGCAATATCCGCCGGCTTCTGTTTTAACAGCAAAATAAAATATATAATCATACTTTACTTTATCATATTTATAAATTTCATCTGTTAATAGATCACAAGACTTTGAATCTAAACTGGTCAATTCAAAAAGATCTTTTGCCTTTTTAACAAAATGTCTCCCGAAAAAACCGGAACTACCCAGAACTAAAGCTTTCTGCATTCTTCACTCATATCTCTTAAAAATTTTGCATTCGAATCGCGCGTCGATAAAATTGGTTCGCTTACTTTCCATGGAATCTTAAGCCATGGATCATTATACCTGATAGAAATTTGATTTTTTGCGCCGGAATAAATTTCTGTCTGCTTATAAGAAAAAATGCAACTATCAGATAAAACATAGTGGCCATTAACACAACCTTCTGGAATAAATACTTGATGACGATTTTTATCACTAAGCAAAAACAAACGACTTTTTAAATAAGATGGCGATTCTTCTCTTAAATCTGCCACTGCTAACAAGATGCTACCGTGTAAGCACTGGATAAGCTTTTTAGTTTTTGAATCGCCATGCAGCCCCCTTAAGACATTTTTTCTAGAAACAGAAATATCATCTTCTAAAAAATGAACGCCTAAAAACTCGTATTCCACAGAATTATATGTACTAACATATTCTCCGCGAAAATCATAGAAAACATGTGGATGTAAATGAATTAGGTCGACAATCTCATCGTCTTCTTTACAAATAATACTCATTCTAAACTGTAACCCTCGTTATCCCAAAGATCTTCATATGTATCATAAACTTTTTTGGGAAACCTTCTCTTCCATACGCTTGGCGTCTTTTTCCAATTATCATAATCAATTTTTACTCTATCATTGGGTGTGCCCCAAATTTGAGAAAGAAGCTTTTGATCATGCTCAACCATCGCATCATGAATCGGACCATGATCTCCTTTATGCCCGGGCCACCAATTCATATCACCGATATAATCTGGAGAATAAATGATTTTAGAACCGTTTTTTTGCGCTCTGAACATAAAGTCGTGCGTGGAGCCGTCCATATATTCCCACTCGCAATCAAAACCGCCTTGCTCGAACCAATAGTCTCTATGTAGAATCGGCTCTGTCGCTAAACGCCATGAGGTATCTGTGCCTCCTAGGTTTGCCAATTCTCCGTGAAAAGCAACAGACCAAAATTCATTGGGTTGAGGCTGGCCTCCAAACTCACTCATTTCTACATATGTACACTGCATTATGTCTTTTGGTCCGCATTTTTCATTATACAAATCTAAAGCTTTGTCGAAGGCATCCTCTCGGTATACTGTGTCATCATTTCCAATAAAAATCAATTTACCTTGCGCTTCCATAAGCCCGACTTGTACTGCTCTGCTTACATTTCCGAATTCCCAAACACTTTTCACATTATCTATATTCTTTAATTCTTCCGGCAACGGAAATGGGCCGCAGAAAACTAATTCCCAATTGTATTTTTTACAAGACTTTTTCAAACTTTCGTAAACTCCAGACCAAAGATTGGTTCTGATAGCTGGAAAGAAAAAAGTAATATCATATTTATCTGGTTTTTTATTCATTTTGAATTCCCTTATTGTTTTTCAATTCTTCTGCGGAATATTCAAAGCCTTGAGATTTAGCATAATTTTTATATTCCGAATCTTGCGGTACCAATGATTCGCGAATAATCGGTTCTTCACACTCATCCCATGGTTTAGTCAAAAAAGAAACCAATGTTGCCGAATCGGAGGCAACTAATGTATGGGGTGTAAACCTAGGGATATAAAAACAAGTGCCTTTGCTGGCAATCATTGAAATTTCATCTCCTGTCGATGGATCTTTTGTGACAAAATAGAAAGTTCCATCAACAATTAAAATATATTCATCAAATTCTGGGTGATAGTGGTTTCCTCTTATTTTGTCCTTTGCATAAACGACCAAGTTGAATTCTAAAATAGGTGCCTTTGGAATCCAACTGCATATAGCCCCTCTTCCGTCTTTTACCGTGGAAACATGACAATGCCCAATTATTATTTCAACATTTCCAAATTTACTCATATTTATAACCTTACGTTGGGGTATTTTTCTATAAACCATTCAACTGTTTGTTTTAATGCATCGTTCAGGTTGGTAAATTCATATGAAGGCAATAAGCCCCTAAAGATACTCTTGTCAGATGTTCTTTTTTGACTTCCGTTAGGTTTGTCACTTAGCCATTCGACATTATAATAATCAAACATTTTACATATAATATCAACCAACTGCTTTATTTGAACCTCTTTGTCGCCTGCGACAATCACTTTGTTTGGTAATTCTATATTATCATTCAATAATTCTAAACAAATTTTTGCCACATCTTTAGAATAAATAAACTCTCTATATGGAGTCCCATCGCCCCACACTTTCAAAGGGGTACCATTTTTCTTTGCCAAAAAACACTTGTGTATCAATGAAGGAATAACATTACCATTTTCCATGTCGAAGCCATCCCTCTTTCCAAATACATTGCCACAGATAACAGAACAAAAATTAGTCCCATATTGTTTTTCATATGCCTGAATTTGAATATCCATCATTCTTTTAGAATACCCATAAGAGCAAAAAATTGGATGAGGGGTGCCAACGTGTAAATCGCTCTCTTTTATAAAATGAAGATCTGGTGAAAATGCTGCTTTTGCAGAAAACACTAAGAGTCTCTTTACTTTATATAAGTAAGAATAGTGAATCACATAACTGTTCATCAAGACATTGTCATAAAACTGTTGGCCGGGGGATTCTATTTTTGCCCCCATACCGCCGGTTTTGGCTGCAGCATGCAAAACATAATCGGGCTTTGTCTCCTCAAAAAGAGCTTTTACTTCTTCTTCTCTAGTTAAATCAAATTCCTTACTAGATGAAAAAACAAAATCATATTGAGGATACTCATCTCTTATTTCTTCTATAGATGTACCAATTAGCCCGGTGCCGCCAGTTATTAAAATTTTCATCAATTCTCCAACTTTTGTAAACAACTTTTAATACCCACATTTAAAGGGAATTTTATTTGTCTTGTAAAAATTTCACTAGGTTTTAAATTTAACTGTTTTGGTTTTTTCCAGGCTAGTGGCTGATTTGCGGGAATTAAAAGATCTTTAGAATAACCATATGCATCACAAAACATTTCACTTAATTTATATCTGCTTACATAATCTTCTGACACGGCATGTATTGTTCCTGTTATGCTTTCTTCTATGGTTGTCAAAATAAAATTGGAAAGATCCTTAACGTGAGTTGGACGATTGTAAACATCAGTAAAAACTTCTACCTTTTGAGATTCCTCGACATTATCAAATAAAAATCTTAAAAAGTTTTTTCTTTTTGGTGCATCGTATCCATACAACATCGAAGTTCTTATTATGGATAATTTATTTATACCGCTCTGGTTGAGTAGATAATCTTCCGCTGCAGCTTTACTTTTTCCATATAGAGTTTCTGGCTCTTTCGCGTCATTGATATATCGTTCTAACGGTGTATCACTTCGAAAAACACACTCAGACGATAAAAAGATAAAATGGCACTCTTTGCATAAAGCAGCTAAATTTTTAGTTGCATAATAATTTGTTTGGAGCACTTTTTTATCGGTATTTTTTCTAGATGGCACCAAAGCCGCCATGTGGACCACAACGTCCACCTTTTGCCCCGAAAGATAAGCTTCAATGGATTCATAATCATTAATATCTTCTAATAATATATTGATATTGTATTTTCGACTATTAATCAAATCTCTCGTCACCACAGCGCCCAAATATCCTGTTGCACCAGTTATTAAAACAGTTTTTTTCACTTTTTTTCCATAGAAAATTTTTCTCTTGCCTCGGCTAAACTAATCTTACCAAATCTTCTAGACCAAACTTCTTCGGCGTCCATCCAATTATCATAATTTATTTTAAACCGCTTTTTAGCTGCTTGTGGGTCAGAATAAATTTGGTCCAAAAGCGGCTTATCATTTTCATGAAAGGCTGTCTCTATCGGTCTTTGGGATGGGGCGGCTGCACTTTTATTTTCTACATTAATAACAAAATTTGGCGAAGGAATTACTTTACCTCCATTTGCCTGAACTCTGAATGCCAAATCGCTACAATTTAAATTGATGTGCTCAAACCTACAGTCTAGACCCCCGATTTCCTTAAAAAATTCTAAAATATACATCCAACAACCGTGCCAATACCAAGTATTGGATATTCCTGGCAACCTCAAGTCTCTATGGTACCATGCAGACATTACATTTGGCCACTCTGGTGGTTGTGGAGGAAGAGGGGCGTTTGGGTCCATGTCCTGCTCATAGAAACGAACACAGATTCCATCACTATAACTTAATTCATTTTCCAAAATGTTTAAACATTCTTCATAAGCACGAGGTTGCCACTTTCCGTCTTCCATACCAGATGTCACATATTTGCCTCTAGCAACTGTTGTAGCGCGCTGAACGCAACGAGAAGGGTGGCCAAATTCTTGAATATAAATAGTGTTTTCTAAATCTAAAAATTCTTGTGTGGGAGGTCTTGGGCCAACACCAATTAACTCAAATGTATATGAACCCATTGATTTTCTTATATCTTCCATATGCCCAAGCCATGTCTCTGGGTTTAGCCCGGGTAAAATTACTGATAAATCATATTTCATATTATACTAACTCCTCTTTTTTGAACCACTTTTGTAGCGCACTGGTTGGCAAATTTTATTGATCTTGCTATATCTCTTGTTTCCACATATTTGCTGGCCAAAGCCGCTATAAAAGTATCACCAGCGCCAGATACATCTTTGATTTCAACTTTTGACACAGGATAAATAATATCTTCAAATTTCGCGCCTTCGGATCCAAGTGTTATAATTAATTTTTTTCTAATATTTTCATTTAATTTGTAAGCCGTTTTCTCATATTCATAGTTGTTTATTTTTATAAATTTTATATTTTCACACCAATTTCCAAGAATTTTTTTAGTATCTAGAAAAACTAATTTGTGATTTGAAGCAATTTCTTCTATGTCTTCTTCTAATAAAAAACCCTTATTGTAGTCAGAAATAACGATTGCATCATATTTTTTATAATCCAAATTCTTTAAATTAATTCTGCCGTATTTTTTATCATTTACGTCTAGCCTCATAAACATATGATTCGCGCGATAATCAATGAACCTAGTTTTTGTAATTTCTTTCCAATTTTCATTGGTTAAAAGCTGAACTTCTATATTCAAGGCTATAAGGTTTTGCTGGACGTTGACGGCCATGCCGCCGTTTTCTATTGTTCGAATCGAATTAAAAACAGGTACCGGGGCTTCGGGACATAAGCGATTGCAAACCCCATAGTTAAAAATATCTCGGCAACCTTCCCCGACAACTAACAGATTCACTTATCACCTCTGATAATTTCGCAAATAAATTTTATATCCTCTTCGGACATTTCCGGGTAATTTGGAACAAAAAAGCCATGTGAGTGTATTAGGTTGCTCACCTCATCATTATATTCTCCATATCTTTTAGTCCAAAAAGGATGTAGGCCTAAATTACCGGCGCTATAAATTCTAGTTTCTATGCCATTCTCGACAAGGCGATTAACTATTTCAGTTCTGTGTTCTTTAGAGTTAGCTAAAGCACCAAAGGAAATGGAAACAGGATTATGATCCCCCCAATCTTGAACCCTAACATATCCATCCAACAGTTTAGCATATAAAAGATGGTTTTTGTTTCTCCTCTCAGAAACCCACTTTGCTTTTTTTATTTGTCTCAAGCCCAAAAACGCCTGAAGATCTGTTGATCTTAGATTAAACCCTGCGACAAAGAAAGTAAAAGGCTTGTGAAAATCATCAACACCATGTTGTTCTACTAGATTATCATAAGAATCTTGAGGTAAATCTTTTCCCCAGCCATGGCTTCGAAGCATTAAAAGCATTTCATAAATCTCTTTATCGCTAGTATTTACCATGCCGCCTTCAATTGTAGACAACTGGTGCCCAAAATAGAATGAGAATGAAGATATATCACCAATTGTTCCAACCATTTGGCCATCGTTATAAGAAGCACCAAGTGCTGCGCATGCGTCTTCCATCAAGAAAAAATTGTATTTTTCTTTTAGCTCTAAAAGCCTCTCGCGATGATGCGGAACGCCCAAAACTTGAACATAAACCACGGCATCGGGCTTTTCTTTTTCGCATATTTCTTCCAATTGGTCCAAATCAATACCGAAAGTTTTTGGATCGGCACCACACATTATTGGTTCTAAGCCAAACTGAATAGTGGGGGATATCGTCGTAACCCAACCAACGGAAGGAACAACGATCTTTTTATTCTTTATTTTGCCGCACATTATAGCCGCATAAATCATTAATAAATTTGCTGATGAGCCTGAGTTGTTAAACACAGCATATTCAGAACCTATAAAGTTTGACCACTCCTTTTCCACTTCCCAGGTCAACTGGCCTTTAGTTAGTCTTGGATAGCTTTTTAACCACTTACAAAGAGCATCTATGTCCTCTTCGTTTATTGTTTCCTTAGCCAATGGATACTTAATCTTCATTTTTACTCCTTAAACCTTCTGGTCCAAACACTAGGTGCTTGTTGCCAATTGTTATAATCTATTTTAATTCTCTTTAAACACCGGGTTGAATTCCAGATTCTACTGTAAAGAGGCTGGTCATGCTCTAACTGCGCATAATGAATAGGCGCATGATCACCAGATGGGCCGGGATATTGTGTACATTCAAAAATTACCCCGATCAAGCTTGTATCTATTCCATCCAATTGCGCTCTTGCGCCAAAATCAACAAAAGCCATTGGGCATGCCTCAAACCTACAATCAAAGCCGCCCAACTCAATAAAATATTTTGTCGGCAACACAACGGAATTAAAGATTAAAAAGTCGTTTGAGTAAAAAGAGGAGCGAACCGGGTCATGAAAGTTCATACAATACATGCCGGTATTTGGATCACCCAAGCCATCGCTTCCGCCCTCAATATATTGTGTAACAACGCATTTTTTTTCTTTTGAATTGCTTTCTAACATTTCAATGCACTTGGCTAGCCCGCCGGCTAGAAACCAGCCATCATCGGCTGTCCATGTTATATATTTTCCCTTTGCATTCTGCATAGAAACTTGCTGCGCGCGGGTGGGAGATCCAAAGTCTTGAATGCAGTATACATTTTCAAGATTTTGTAATTCTTCTGGCAACTCTTTATGAGGTCCGCAAAAAATTAACTCAAAAGAATAAGGACCAATCGAATCTACAATGCTGTTGTACAGTCGCAACCAATTGTCTTTTCTTATTGCCGCCAAGCAAACTGATAAATCGTACATTAAAATCTCCTTTTCCAGACATCAGGAGTTTGTTCCCAATTATTTATTTCTATCTTTATTCTTTCTGTGGATTTAGAACTATTATAAATCCTTCTAAAAAGCGGCTCTGCATGCTCCACATGTGCATAGTGGACTGGAGCATGATCGCCCATTGTCCCGGGCATATGATCACAAACAAAAATAGGTGTTTCCATCATAAAATATTTGGATCCATCTCTCTGAGTCCTAACAGCAAAATCCATATGAGATAAAGTTGTTACTTCGAATTTAGCATCCCAGCCACCAATATCTTTGGCGTATTGCGTCTTGAGGAGTCCAACATTTAAAATCCAGTACTCATCTGGTATAAAAGTAGAGCGCAATCCATTAGCATGATTAATTCTATAATAGTCGTCCCGCAACATCTCTGGACTGAAGTTTTGTCCTTCTGTATATTTACAGGTAACTATATCTTTGTCACATGTGCTGTTGGTAATCCAAAATTGTAAGGCATCATCTAAACGATTTTCTAGAAAGTAGCCATCGTCTGCTCCCCATGTTACAAACTCGCCCTCACTGTGTAGGAGGCCAATTTGCTGGCATCTAGAGGGGCTTCCAAAATCTTTAATAAGTTTTATATTATTATAATGCTTTATTTCTTCCGGCAATTCATAAGGAGAGATAATAATAACCTCAAAAGAATCAGAGAAGGAATTTGTAATACTATTATAAAATTTCTCCCAATTTTGAGTTCTAATGCCGGGTAATATTACCGATAATTTACATTTCATTTTCTTGATACCATCCTATTGTTTTTTCTAGGCCCTCTAAAAGATTGATTCTATTTTCTATAGAGACTCCAAATTCTTTCATTCTGGAAGAATCTAAAATTTTTCGAAATTGGCCATCTGGCTTTTCAGTATTCCAAAACAACCTTCCTTGATAATTTGTTGCTACTTTTATTATTTCAGCCAACTCTTTGATACTAATATCCTCGTTAAAGCCTATATTTAATGGTAAATCAACAAAATCATATTTTTCTAAAGCCTGAACTACTCCTTCAGCAGCATCGTCACAATATATAAATTCCCTTCTTGGCCGGCCGGTTCCCCAGCACTCCACTTCGGGTAGATTATTTTTCTCAGCATCTACGAATTTTTTAATTAAGCCGCCAATAACTTTTGTTTTATTTACATCGAACGAATCATATGGGCCATAAGCAGTATTAAAAATTGTACAAACAGCAGTTGTGTTATATTGTCTAGAAATTTGTCTAGAAAACGCATGTATGGTTTTTTTACCCAAACCGTGACCTTCGGAAGTTCTATCTGGAAGCCCTATCCAAAAGTCTTCTTCTTTTAACTCGCAATCAACACTTCTATAAGAACAAGAAGCCAAAGCTGAAACTATTTTCTCAACACCACACTCTGATGCTGCCTTTAGAGTGTTCAAACCCATTGCAACAGTATTGTAGAAAATATCTGATGGATAATCTTTATTGAATTGAACATTTCCGCTATAGCCAGCCAAATGTATACAATAATCCGGCTTGTGCTTTTTAAAAGCTTTTAGTGCCTGGGCATATTCTACAAGATCATAATCCTCATGAAACAGGGGAATAACGATCGCCCCTCTTTCTTTTAAGATTTTTGTCGTCGATCTTCCTATCATAGAAGAAGCGCCAGTAACAACTATTTTTTTATTTTTCAAATTTATCATTTTTTAAACCTTATACCCCTCTTGCAAGCACAAATCTTCATATGAAGATGGGATTCCTTTCGAAAACCTTCTTTGCCACACTT
>Ga0098040_1001307_pt1 | contig 10868 bp, 6 predicted proteins | sample 7_EtaG_FD_75065 | JGI IMG/M metagenome (GOLD analysis project Ga0098040, IMG submission 75065) | Marine viral communities from the Subarctic Pacific Ocean - 7_ETSP_OMZ_AT15161 metaG | ecosystem: Environmental > Aquatic > Marine > Oceanic | place: Pacific Ocean | collected 2015-01-08 | reverse complement strand
TTAAGACTTTCTTCTTCGGATGGTGGAATTAAAGATCCAAAGAATGCTTCTTTTGGATTCTTGCCAACCAGAACAGACACTGGCAGAGTGTTTGATGAAAGCATGGTTGATATTGCAAGACCAGCAGCATCAACATTTAACGCTTCATACACCTTTGGCACTACTATGGCGACTCCTTTTGAAACATCTTGGATTTTCACAATGGATAACATTGCGTCCTCAAGTGATGGCACAAACGGATTCTATCTTGATGATTCTTACGTCGATGGTAAGTCGATTTCTCATTACGGTCATAGTACTAAGACAGGATACGAAGCCGTTCTCGAATATGGATTTAACTCTTTTGTTGCTCCAATGTTCGGAGGATTTGATGGTTTAGATATCGCAGAGAGAGACCCATTTAGAAATACTCTCCTTAATGGCAAAACAGAAAAAACCAACTATGCTTACAACAGTATTAAAGAAGCGATCGATATTGTTTCAGATGCAGAGCAAAATCCTTTCAACGTTGCTGTAGTCCCAGGCGTCTACGAAAAAACATTGACAGATCATTTGCTTGACACCTGTGAGGACCGAGGCGATGCTTTGGCGATCATGGATCTTGAAGGAGACTTTAAGTCTGCTGATGAGAACACCAACTCTTACAAAACTAGAGTTGATAACGCCGCTGTCGGAACTGTGGTTAGTAATTTGAGAGATAGAAATATCAACTCTAGTTACGGCGCTGCATACTTCCCGTGGGTACAGGTACTAGATGATATCAATGACCAAGTTGTCATGATGCCACCATCGGTCCTAGCCTTGGGAACCCTGGCTTCTTCCGAGAGAACTTCAGCCTTATGGTTCGCACCTGCTGGATTTAACAGAGGCGGACTCTCCGGTGGACAAGCGGGTCTAAACGTAGTTGGGGTGACTCAAAAACTCACCTCCAAGCAGCGTGACGACCTTTATGAAGCTAACATTAATCCAATCGCTAGTTTCCCATCTGAAGGAATCGTTATTTTCGGACAAAAGACACTTCAAGTAACCCCATCGGCACTTGATAGAATCAACGTTCGACGCTTGATGATCTTCTTAAAGAAAAGAATTTCTCAAATTGCTAACACGATCCTCTTCGACCAGAATGTACAAACCACTTGGAACAGATTTACTGGGCAAGTAGGTCCATTCTTGGAAAGCGTTAAAACAGGACTTGGATTGACTGATTACAAGGTTGTTCTAGACACTAGCACAACTACACCTGATTTGGTCGATCGAAACATCCTATACGCTAAGATTTTCTTAAAGCCTGCACGAGCAATTGAGTATATTGCAGTTGATTTCAATATTTCAAGAACAGGCGCATCTTTTGATGATTAAAAAATAAAATAAAACTTTACAACACTATTTACAATAGCACTACAGGAGTAAACAAAACATGGCTTTCTGGACAGATTACGGAGTTGGAAACTTAGAACCAAAGAGATCTTATCGGTTTCTTCTATTCTTTGGACAACTCTCAACACCTTGGATTGCAAAAAAAGTCTCAAAACCCGGTTTCGCAATTTCAGAGACTAAACATTCTTATCTTAATCACAGCTTCTATTACCCAGGAAGGGTTGAGTGGAATACTGTGACGGCTACCTTAGTGGATCCTGGTGATCCCGATGTAGCACAAACTATGGATAATATTTTACGTAATTCGGGATATCTTATCCCTGAAGGACCTGATAGTGCTCCCGTCACCCTTTCAAAGGGTGCTTCTGTGCGACAAATGAATACCGTTAGGATTCAACAAATTCAAAATGACTACTCGGGAGACGCAATCAACCCGTCCAATGTCAATGTTATCGAAGAATGGCAACTTTATGGTGCATGGGTTAAAGACGTTAAATTTGGTGAACTAGCCTATGAAGATGATAATATGTCCGAGGTTACAGTTGAGTTGCGATATGACTATGCACGACTTAACAACGCTAATGGCACCTCAAATGTGACTGCCCCAACTCCAGTTCCAAGAGAATTTTAATAAAAAAAGTTTAACTCTTCTTAAAAAATAATATATGATGGTGTCCTAATCAAAAGAGGTCTAAATGTCTAGAAATAATGACGACCGCCTTGGCGCGGCACCCGATGTGGCACCTCCACCCATTCAGGTTGAGGAAGCCACCTCGGCAACAGCCAACGCAAATCCCCTCGGTCAGGGATCTAATGGACTAAACTTTGTTATTCCAACGGAGTTTGTTGATCTGCCTTCGAGAGGCTCCTTCTATGCAGAAGGTCACCCTTTATGCGGAGCAGAAACTGTAGAGATTAAACACATGACCGCAAGAGAAGAGGAAATCTTGACTTCGAGAACTCTTCTAAAAAAAGGTATTGCTCTCGACCGTCTCATCGATAGTGTATTGGTTGATAAAAGAATAAATTCCTCTGCATTGCTTGTCGGAGACAAAAACGCAATCTTGGTTGCATCTCGTGTCTTGGCTTATGGTCGCGAATACGAGACAACTGTAACTTGTCCTTCCTGCTTAGCAAAGAGTCAGTTTTCTTTTGACTTAATGGACAACAAAATCTCTCATCCAGATGATGTAGAGTCTCCACTTTTTGAAAAAACAGAAAATGGAACTTTTGCATTTATACTTCCCAAAACACAAGTTAAGGCAGAAGTAAGGCTGCTAACTGGCGCAGACGAATCTGCTTTGTCTCGTACACTTGAAAGAAGAAAGAAGATGAAAAATGGCACTGATAGCTTGCTTTCAGAGCAAATGAGAACATTTATTGTTTCTTTGAACGGAGTCACTGACAAGAAGCTGGTGAATGATTTTATTAACCATATGCCAGCAGCAGATGCACGATATACTAGAAAAGTGTATACTGCTATTGCGCCCAATCTTGATTTAACGCAGCACTTCGCCTGTCTTGAGTGTGATCATGAGACAGAAATGGAGGTTCCCTTCACTGCGGACTTTTTTTGGCCTAAATGATAAATACGCTGAAGCCATGTACGAGCAGTTCTTTCTTCTAAAATATCATGGTGGCTGGAGCTTCACAGAAGCATACAGTCTCCCGGTCGGATTGAGAAAGTGGTTTCTTGAAAGACTTCAGAAACAATTCGAGCAAGAGAAGGAACAATACGAAAAAGCCAAAAACAAATGATAAAGACCGGCAAACTCCGGTCTTTTTTTTTATTAAAATAACTATTTACCTTATAGATACAGTACTTGGAGGACCTATACCTTGGAAAACGTCATGGAAACAGAAGAAATTGTACCAGTTATTATAGATTTAGGTGCAAATCGCAGAGGAGAGCTAACAGAGCAAACTCTTATGCAACTTGGTGCAGATATTAAATATATGATAGGTCGAATGTTTACTGGTGCTCCTATTAACGCCATGTTCAAAGGCACGCGCTCTGAGCTTGCTTCTTTTGGAAAAGCTATGTTTCGCGAAAAGAAGTACATGGACTCTTATTTGAGATATGGATTAGATGATCCAAGGACTTATAAAGACAGCTATCGTCTTAAGAGCGCTGTTAAAAACTTTGAAAAAGCCACAGGTTTAAAGTGGCCATTTAAATAAAGGAAAAGTTGAATGGCTACTCAAAATCAATTATTAGAACAAATCTTAGAAGCTCTCAAAGGGGGAGGCAGAGGTAGGTCCACTCTAAGCGGCGACCAAGCGACGAGCGCTGCCGAGGAGCTGGGCTTTAATAAAGCTGATGCGAAAAAATTCTCTGAGATATATAAAGAAATATCTGGCGAATCTGAAAAAATACTTCGCATAAGAGAAGAAGAAGCTCGACTGTTGAAACAAATTGGTGAAACTGCGACAAAGACGCGCATGGATCTAGCACGTCAGCTTGTTAGCACCAAGGAAGAGTTGGCAGAAAAGCAGGCAGATCTTAGAGTTCGTCGTGAGGCTTTGTCTGTTCTGCAAGACCAGCTAACAGCCTCGCAACAACTAGGAGACGAAGCAGCCGATGCGACTCAAAAATTAACGGATCAGCTAAGCGCGGCTCAAGAAGCCTATGATACAACACTAAAGCAAGTAGCCGCTGAAAAAGAGAAAGGCGAGGAACTTACAAAACAAGCAGAAACTCTGGACGATATTGCAGATGGCACTGAAACTATTTTAGGAAAACTAGGGCTCTCTAGCAAGGGATGGAAAAGCAGCTTTTTTGGAAAAATTGAAGAATTAGGCAAGGGGGATGCCCTAAAAGGGATGTCTTCTGCTTTTGGCGAGATGGGCGAGACGATCGCTCAAGCGATTAGCCCTGCCAACTTGCTTGGACAAGCACAGATGCAGATATTTGACGCAACTATTGAAATGATAGGTGCTCAAGACCGGGCTTTGTCGTCTTTCAACAAAGCAACAGGAGCAGCAGGTCGCTATGATGCTGTAATATCCGAAGTTCGTTCTCAAACTTTTGAACTTGGATTGGAAATCGACGATGCCGCCGCCGCCGTTCAAGCACTCGTAGAAGACTTTTCAGCTTTTTCAAGTATGTCTTCTGAAGCTAAAGTGGAGCTTGCAGAACTTGGAGCAACTTTTAGTCAAGTAGGCTTAGACACCAGGGAATTTGCAGGATTTTTTGAAACTGCGACAAAAAGCCTGGGCATGGGAACAGCAGAAGCTACTCAGACTCTTTTAGAAATGCAAGCTGCAACGCAAGCAATTGGAATTCCTATTTCCCAGCTTAGCGCTCAATTGAACGCCACACTTCCATCTCTTGCGGCGTTCGGAAAAAATGCCAAACAAGTCTTTCTTGATACAGCAGCCGCAGCTAAAACTTTGGGACTTCAAGCACAAGAATTAACAAGTATTATGAGCAAGTTCGACACGTTCCAGGGCGCAGCCGAAGCCACATCGCGCTTAAATGCTGCGCTTGGCACAAATATAAACATGATGGAAATGGTTGAAGCTGCTCAAAGAGGACCCGTTGAGCAGTTAAAAGTTCTTAGAGCAGGTCTTGATAGGGCAGGAGTTGGTTTCGAAAACATGGGCTTCTTCCAGAAAAAAATGCTTGCTGATATCCTCACAGGCGGCAATGTTGATCAGTTAGGAAAAATAATGAGCGGATCAATAGCCGATATGGAAGCCGCTCAAGCAAAAATGGCTGCACAAGAAGCGTCAATGGAAAAATTAAAAGAAGCCGCAGCAGCAGCCGCTCCTGCTGTTACAAAGTTTGTAACACTCTTTCAGCAATTAGCCATCGCTGTGCAGCCTATAATCGATCTTATGCGGTTTCTTGTGGAAGCTATTTCCTCCGTGGTAAAAGCCCTGGGACCAGAATTCACTCAAGCCTTGATTCTTGGCGCAGCCGCTTTAAAGTTGTTTGGACTAACAGCAACGGTAACTGGCATTATTAGTACCGGATTAAACATGGTAGGGTTAAGTGCGGCAAATGCCGGAAAATATTTAGGAGTACTAGCCCTTGCTATTACCGCCGTGTATTATGCAATGGCTGTTTTATCAAACTCTCCTGTTCTTTACTTGCTTTTACCAATTGTTGCAGCAGGCTTGTATGCCATAGCAACTGCATCAGGCGTTTTAACGCCTGTGCTTGGCACTCTTGGGACAGCTATAGCAGGTTTTGGAGCAATGGTGTCAAAATCTGCTCTCTCCATCTTAGCAATAGGGGGAGCGCTCACACTTGCTGGAGCAGGATTTAAACTTTTGTTTGACAGCATTAGTGTTGAAAAAACGTTGGCTTTAGCAGGATTACTTGGAGCCATGGCGCTTTTCACACCACTAGCGATCCCTGCTGCACTCGGAGTAGCCGCAATGGGTGCTGGGTTCTTGGTTTTAGCTGGGGCACTAGCTCTTATCAAAACCGAAGACCTGCAAGCACTAGGCACAATCTTTACAGGAATGGCAGAAATGCCAACAGGAGGGCTTGGAGAAATCGGCACAACCTTGAAAGGAGCCGTTTCAGATGCACAGCTTCTCAATGGAGCGCTATCGTTGATGACTATTTCAGTCGCGATATTATCGGCAGCTTTTGAAGGCTTGACTGCAAGTATCAGCCTCTTTTCTATCTTTTCTCTTCTTGCCTTTAATTCTATCATTTCGACATTTGAAAGACTTGCTGGAACTGGCCCAGGCGTAATAGAAGTAACAAGAAATACGGCTGATCTCTTTAAGGCGACTGCCGAGCTAGACACAACAGCAGTTGAAAACGCTTCTGCGCTTGTTGACGCCACCATAAGAATGGCTGAAGAAGCAAAAGAAGCAGGCGGAAGCGAAGATGTTTCGAAGTTTTTGTCGGAGATGACTAGTTTATTAAGAGCAGGCACCGCAGAAAAAGGCACTAAAAAAGAAGACAATAGACCAATCATATTATCGATGGGTCCAGATGGCAGAGATGTTATCGCTAAAGGCATAATAGACAACTTGATGCCTCATATTAATAAAAAACTCGATTTCCGAGCATAAGGTTTAAAAAATGAGAGAAGAGATAAAACCAGGACAACCACAAAGTTCTAACTATTTTGTTTCCAACGACGAATCAGATAAAATTCAAAGTAACTTAATTACTTTTTATGATCTTAAAGGGAATGAAGCTAGCAAACAAGCGAGAAGAGGGCTCCAATACGTCCAAGAAAAGGTACAATTTAAGGCATATGTAACTGATTTTTCGGATGATTTTAGTAGTAATTGGTCCTCTACAAATGTTTATGGAAGGATGGACCCTGTTTACAATTATGAGAATACTACGCGCAAAATAACTATATCTTTTGATGTACCTTCTTTTGATATAGAAGAGGCTGCATGGAATGCTACAAAAATCTCAAAACTTGTTCAATACACTTATCCTGTATATAATGCAGTAAATAACCGCAACCGCTACGAATCAGGAATAAACCGACATATTGTAATGCCACCTATTATTGGAGCTTCTTTCGGTAACTTAATGCAAGGAGTGATGAACGGCTTACCCATTCCTGGCTTTTTAGAAGGGGCTTCCATAAACCCTGACTTCGATGCCGGTGTCTTTGAGTATAGAGACAATACACTTGTTAGGTCTGTTGCAGAGGATATAACAGCACTATTAGCTGAAAACGCTAGCTCGCCAAGCACAATCAAGCAACGCCGCGTCGCAGAACTACAAACTCCAGGCTCTCCTATGAGATACTTTTTCAAACTATACAAAGTAAATCTTACTTTTAACCCTATCCACTCTCAGCTTTTAGGACATACGCTCGCGGCGAACGCTCAGGAGCATGTACGCTTTCAATCTTTCCCTGGCGGCTTGAGAATGACGAATTATACCGATCGCACCTCACCGGTTTCAACTTCAAATTCAAAGATAAAAGACACTTATAACCAAAGCGAATTTGCATAAGAAGGAGGCACAAAATGGCAATAGAAAGCAGACTTTCTAACAGACAGCGAATTATAAACGGCGGAAGTACTTATAGGAAGCAGTTAAAACGAAAAGGCTTAACTTATTTTGATCAATATGCTACAACGCCTATGAGTGCTATTAGCAACGAGCTTGTTCGCAACATACCTACTGAGAATTATATTTGGGAGTATAGCGACACTTATCAAAAATTAGCAGCTAATTATTATGGTGATCCTGAGATGTGGTGGGTCATCGCGTGGTTTAACCAAAAACCAGCAGAGTTTATGTTAAACGTCGGCGATATTATTATTATTCCACTAGAGTTGGTGGACATCTTAAAATTTTATGGGTATTAAGGTAAATAAATGTCAGAAGAATCAGATAATCTAAAAGATCTAGCAAAAAAAACTAGCCCTGTAGATAAACAAACATTTTTGTCTTACTTGATGAGTATGAATGTGAAATACTGGTCAAACGAAGACGCCTATAGCGGAAATGCTTCTCTTGAAAACCCTCTTCTATTTAACCCACGCACAGCCAGACTGGCTGACTCCTCTTTTAGTGCCCCCAAGATCCGCAACGGGTATAACCACTTTGCCCTAGTAGATTCCGCTGAGCCTGCAAAAGTAATTAATCGCCTTAATAAGAGCACGAACACAGAACACTTTTTAAAAATCCCAAACAGCACGGCTTCATCCTTAAGGCATTATGTTCGGCTTTATGAAATCATCGGAGACTCCACCAACGTCCTCAACGGCGATAGGTTCCTAGTTCCAGTGCCCTTCCCAACAAATGCTTACGGCTCGACGCAAGCGAAAGATCCCAGGACCGGACAAAAGATTGGCGTAAAGGAGTCGGCTTATGGGGTAATGGGGGCGACTGCCCGCGCAGCCTCCGACCATGGGCTTCAAGAAATCTCACTAGATTTCCAAGCCACCAATCCCGCCGAGATTAATAATAATATTATATGCAAAATAAAAATATTCTTTAATTCTATTAGGGGATTGACTCAGCGCCAGGTTCTAGATCTTCCCCCTGGATTCCATGGATTTGATACACAAGACGACGAAACGCTCTTTGACCCAGACAAATGGAATTTCATGCGACTCTTAACAAGATCGAAAGTGCATAGTTCGAAAGCAAAGCTTGTGATCGGATTTGATCCAGCCAGTATTCTTGCCCTAGAGAAACACCAGGAAATGCCCCGACGCGACGCTCATAGCCTACAAAGATTTTTGTTGCACGAGACGCTATCTTTAACTTTAAGTTTGAAAGAACACGAAATCGACGTTAACGAAAACGGATCTGTCGTCCTTACAATTACTTATCATGGAGGGATAAGCTCGGACTTAAATGATCTAGAAAAATCGGATATCCTCGGTCTAAATTCAATATTTGATAAAGGCAGAGACGCAAACTGGGATCCATCGAAGGGCGACTATATAAGATACATAGACAGAAGACTTGCTGAAATAAGAGCAAGTAAAAGTAGCAAAAAAAATGATCAAGGAGTGGGACCTTCTTCTGTCCAACCACCCCTAGATTCAGATAAAATGCCTCCTGATTACACGAGAGAATACTTGGATGTCGCAAACTTCAAATATCAGAAAGACCTTTTGGGTAATCCAAAAAAAGGAACAAGACTGGCTGTTAGGGAGTGGATTGAGTCTGATCCTGCCTTGGCAGAAGAGCGCTCCCTTTTGCGAGCACGCAATATACATCTCTACCAAGCCCAGCAACAGTTAGGAGTTTCGTTTTTTGACTATCTTATCGGTGAGGGACTCATTAGAAATCTATACGTTCCAGTGGAAGCTTTTCACAAAACGCTACAGACTGATTTTAAAGATAGAGGCGTGCTCCAAGATACTTGCGGTGATTTCCGAAAGGTACTACCCTTTATCTCGATGCAGACAGATAACTCCGAATGGAAGAAATATCAAGAGGAAAATCGATTGGAAACCATGTCCCCGAACGATAAACCGGAACGAGTAATCTACAAGCTTCGCAAGGGAAGTGAGAAGGTGCCGCCCGCTCATAAACTCGCCGAGAACGCAGAAAAAGAGATTGCCGGCGAGCTTTTAATGACAACTTTTGAATACGGTAGGCACGGCAAGAACGAAACATTACAAAAGCACAACAAGGAAACCACCGAACTAAGCCAAAAATTATTTTCTGCTCAGAAGATACCCACCGACCCCACCGGAGTGGGGCGCATTACCGATACTGATGTTAAGTCCAAAAGGTTGAGAGCGGCCTTAAAGATCGCCCGAGGAAATAAAGAAGACCTGGAGCAAGAAAGCCTATTAAGAATTCAATATGTTTTTTTAGGGGACATACTTGAGGGTATTTTAGCGTATCATGCATCCACCGTCATGAATAACATAGGAGATGAAAAAGGTAATATTATAGGATCCTACTTTGCTCTTGATATGCAAAAGCATCTTATTCTAAATACTTTTGAATTAAACCATCACGGCAAGTGTTCCGATAAAGATAACTCTTATACCCGCGCACGGTGGAAAGTCGTCGATGGCGGTGTAGGGAAGCCAGGTCCAATAACGGACGCAGAATCGAAAAAGACAGGTGTTGTAGAGACCACAATCGAACGAGCTAAAGTAAGAAGCATAGCAGACATACCAATCGCCATTGAAACTCTTAATGGCTGGTGGATTGCAAACGTTGTTAAAAAACTGCGTACAAGATGGTCAATGGGTGATTTTTTAAATTCTGTTATGACACAGCTAGTCCCAGCGGGGCTTGCACTAAACGGAACGCCAAATACTTTTAATTCAAACCCGTCCAGGTCACAAATTCCCTCCATTAATATATTTGAGGCATCTTTAAATGCAAAGTCACTTTTCGGCACCAAGTTCAAACATGACAAAGGAGGGAGTTACAACCGATCCATCGCTGTTGAGAACTATTTTGCAGGTGTGTTGGAATCGCAACAGGAAAGACTCAACGACGAGCAGTCCCGCGCTGCTGTTATTCGAGATAGCGATCTTGAATTGATCCTAAAGGCGTCAGCTCCTTCTGTATATAAACCTTACAGGCGAGAGCCTCAAGGGCATTTTGAATCAAAAGGAATAACCGACGACGCTGTAAGTCTTATGATCTTAAGCCTCTTGCCTCTCCAACGCTCTGATTTACTCGGGGACGAAACTAGTGACTCGGAAGCAGGGGTTTGGCACTTCCGCCTTGCCCGCGACGGAGGCCCTGTACTTTCTTATAATTTTTCGAGGAATGATATTCCTTATCTGTCCGAAGCGAACGTTTTTAGCGCGACAGAAGAGCTGACGGAGGATTCCTCATCGGGAATCTCTTATAACATAAGTCTAAAAATGTTAGGCAATCAGCTTTTACAACCAGGCTCTACTTTTTTTATAGATTTATTAGGGCTTGGATTTGGAAGCACGACAAATCCAAACAGCGCAGCTTACAAACTAAATATCGGCGGTTATTATATTGTAAAGAGCGTTAAATCACACTTCGGTATTGAAGGATACTTCACCGAAGTAGAAGCCGTGTGGCAAAAAACCGC
>Ga0098040_1001306_pt1 | contig 10873 bp, 11 predicted proteins | sample 7_EtaG_FD_75065 | JGI IMG/M metagenome (GOLD analysis project Ga0098040, IMG submission 75065) | Marine viral communities from the Subarctic Pacific Ocean - 7_ETSP_OMZ_AT15161 metaG | ecosystem: Environmental > Aquatic > Marine > Oceanic | place: Pacific Ocean | collected 2015-01-08 | reverse complement strand
GGCATTCTATGATTTGCAGATCCTGCAAACACCAATCTTAGAAGCCTTTACAAATAATACTTCCACAATGAAGTCCAAGCTCATCACGATAACAAGAAATGATATTTTATATCTTCCCGTCTTAAAAATGTTTTCGGGAACAGGCGGCGCTCTGGCTATCTCTACGATCACAGGCCTGAAAGGTACTGTTCCATTGTCTGTAGACACATCAACCGCAGATTCGCTCGGAGCCAAAGGTTCTGGCGTAGGTGTGGGGAATTTCTACAACGCCCTCACTGCAACAGACCCCGCAGTGGTGGTCGACCAAGGTCTCAACACTGATGCGCTCTCGGCTTCCGAATCTATTCCTTCTGACCTGTTCGAAACTAGCTACTCTATTCAGTTAGATAATCGCCTCCTGTCTTTAACCAACGGAAACTCTGCTACGCCTGTGGACGTATCGTTCATTGATGACGACCAGATCGCGATGTATACTGTAGATTACGTCGCCGGCGCCACTTCTGGACAGGTCACTGAAATCGAAGGTGGTGACGTGGATAATAGTTCAATAGCAGGCCCAAGAGGAACGCGCCTTCTTACAGGCTTCAAAGCCTCAATTGATGTCCAAACCAGCACTTACCTTTTCACTACTTTGGGCGGAACGGTGACTGTAGATTCTGTACCGTACTATTATATCGACACGAACGTAAGAATTACAGGCTTAACTACTGGATATCGAATCGACGTCCCACTTCGACTTTTGAAGAAGCAATAATATAGGATTTATAAAATATGGCTACAACATTTAAAACTTTAGTATTAGACAAGGACATAGCAATCACAAGAACTTTGCTCAATGAAGCAATCCCTCTTACTGGCTCTATCGTATCTGGTACTTACGCAGATAATAATATCAAGAATTACGCTCACGGAATGTTCCAGAGTGTTTATGATTATCCTTATCTCAGCTCATCGGCAAACCACATCTTCGATCTGACGGTTGGATATTCTATAGAAAATTCGGGATCATATACTCAAAATGCCAAGAAGATGAACATTTACAATCAAATGGCTCAAGTTCTTGTGGGATACGATGAAAACGGTAATATTAGAAAATTTGATAGAGACGGCAGTTTCGCCGACACAACTGATGCGTTGAACGAGTGTATCTTCATTAATTTCTCTAGACTTCTTGGGAAAGACGAATTAAAGAAGGAGTCCTTCGTGATCTCTTTTGCGGACGGTGGAACGCCAGTTGCGCCAGACTTCACCACTCTTAAGACAATTTCAGATTACGGTGCCCAAAATGATTACCGCACTAACTCTCCGGCAGGAGATTATGGTATTTTATATACCGGGTCGGCCCCTCATGCTGCAGGGTCAGGAGTTGGTCTCCTTTATTATCAAGCCGGCATTGCAGTCTTGACCGCTTCGGTCTTCGGCGGTGAATTTGGAGCCCCAGACGCCACTTACGACACTGCATCAGTAGACGCCGTATTAACTGGCTCAGAAATTTCATCCTCATGTGACGGCATTCGCAACAGGTGGTATGATTGTGATTTCAACAATACGACAGAGTTGAATTCCTCGATCTATTTCTGCCGCGCTGCAACAAATGAATTTAATTATAGTTCTAATCCAACATATCTCAGCGACAGTCAAATCCGCGTTAAGGAAAAATCTACGGACACGCCAACGGCATATATCACGACTATCGGTCTTTATTCGGACGACAATGAACTGCTCGCAGTTGCTAAAGTTTCCGAACCTCTCAAGAAAGATCCCACTAATGAGCTGACATTGCGCGTTCGTTTAGACTATTAATTTTTTTAAGACTAATTATTTATACCATGTCGTTGAAAAAGTTTGAAAACAAGGACATTCTCTATAATATTTTAGAGACGAATCCTGAACAGAAGCTGCAAATATATAATTCCAAAATATATTTAAACAATCAGCGGGAAATTTCGGGAGAGTTTGCGCCGTCTGTGCCCAACGTGGACACGGGCTTCGTTTCGTTGTTCGAATTAAATGTTGATAGAAACGCCAGCCAGACTGGCTTAATATACCCTTTTGTAACTAAGGGGGGTAGTTTACTTGGTACAAAGACTATTTCAACAACAACTTTCAATAGTGACTTTTCTTATGGCGACACAATAAGCGGAAGTTATCCACTTTCGTCAAGCATAAAGAGGGATTATTATCAACTTGGCCAAACCCGGACCAATATTACGGCCCTCAAAAACACGTTGAACTATTACATCCCCATAAGCCGTGATTATGCTTATAGTTCTTCTTTGGGAGACAAGGCCACACAGCCTCTTAATCTCATATCAGTTCCATCAATCATGTACGGCAGTTCTATAAACAAGGGGTCTGTTAAATTAGATTTCTATATTTCTGGCACTTTATTCGGGACCCTAGAAGACGAAAATAGAAATGGTAATCTCATTCAGACAGGACCTGTGGGTTCCGCTGGCTCTGGCTCAATCGCAGGAATAGTCCTTTACAATGAGGGATTTTTGGTATTAACAGGGTCATGGGCCCTCGATGCAACACCAAGAAATTATTTAAATGATATAACCAACCTTAAAGAACCCGCGTGGCTTTATTTCGGCGTGGGGGCCCAGGACGACATTCCATCGGGAACAATTCCATCCTCCAGTTATTCTCTAGTTTTTGAGGGTGTTAGTAAAATCCCTACATTGACCATGTTTGCACACGCAGATAAGGGTGAGATGAACAATTCGAATAACCCAACCTTTGTAAAATATGGGCAATCAGCCTCCCCAATGACATCGAGTTTTTCTTATAAGGAAAATAATTCCCTGGAGATTGCAAACATTGCCAGTTCATCTTATACTGACTATTCGGCATCTTTTTCCAAAATAACCTATATTTCCAAAGTGGGAATCTACGATGAGAGAAAAAATTTGATTGGGATTGCGACGACTGCAACTCCGATTAAGAAAGAAGAAAATCAAAACTTTACCTTTAAACTAAAATTGGATATTTAATGATATTAGGATTAGATGTTAGTACAAGTATCGTGGGCGTCTGTGTGTACGATGATAGGAAAGAGAAGATAATTAAGGCCGACTATATTGATTTGAGAAAAGTTGGCGGCTTTCTCCATAAGGCTCAAGCGGTTGAGGATTATATTAATCACAATTTAGCGAACGAAAAAATAGACTATATTTTCATCGAAGAAGCCCTAATGTTCTTCAGGCGAGGAGGCTCAACAGCAAAAACCATGTCCGTTCTCCAGCGATTCAATGGAATCGTATCATGGCTGTGTTTCAAGGCACTAAATATTGAGCCCAGATATATTACTCCTATTTCTGCGCGCTCCAAATGTGGAATTAAAGTTCCACGAGGAAAAAAAGCCAAAGATGTCGTTATGGATCATTTTATTGAAAGCAAAGAGTTTGAAATTGTATATACCAGATACGGCAATGTTCAAAAATATTGCTATGATATTGCAGATGCTGTGGTAATTGCAAAAGCAGCGCACTATTTAATGAGGGAGACTTAAATATGAGAAAAATAACGAAATCCACTCTAGAAAGGATGATTAGGGAAGAGGTCGAAAAGATCGACTTGAAATCTCGGTCGATGACAAGATCAGCGCAGAGCGCTCAAAAAAAACGCAACGCACGGGATATCGGCTCAGGTAAAACACTGAACAAAGTTACCGATCAAGAGCGCGCCATATTACACGATGTAGAGGCAGCTTTGACAAAGATCGCCGACGAAGCCGATTTAATGAAATTTAGATCATCTCTTCAAGCCTTATTGAACAAAATGCAAAGAAGTGCGTAGTATAAAATAATGCTTGACATATAAAAAACACTGTGTTATACTATTAGTATGAATGAGAAATTTGCCATACTCACCACTATTCTTGGCCGAAGTTTCAAGTCGAGCGGCGAACATTTATTTGCGTGTCCCTATTGTGGTCATCATAAGCATAAATTTTCTGTAAATATCGAAAAGAATGTATATAAGTGTTGGGTATGTGATCAGCGCGGCAAAAATCTTTATCGTATTATTCGAAGATTCGGAACCTTCTCGCAACAGGAAAAGTGGAAAGAATTATCAGGAGATCGAGCAGATCTCGGAGAGTTCGACAATCTCTTCAAAGAAGAGCCAGTCGAACAAGATAAAGAGGCGGTGATAGAATTGCCAGTTGGCTTCCAGACTTTGACTCGCATTTCGGGATCAAAATCTCAACGAAGGGCCCTTGGCTATCTGGCCTCGCGTGGTCTGCGCGAAAGAGATATTCTCAAGTGGAAGATCGGATATACTACAGAATATCCTTACGAGGATAGGATTATTATTCCCTCTTTTAATGATAGTGGCGATTTAAATTATTTTATTGCCCGATCTTTCGCTGAGAACCCTTACCGATATAAGAATCCAAAAGTTTCACGAAACATTATTTTTAATGAATTGTATCTAGATTTTGAAAAAGAAATTGTATTGGTCGAAGGCGTTTTTGATGCTATAAAAGCAGAGAACGCTGTACCAATTTTGGGATCGACAATCAGAGAGACATCTCGATTGTTTAGAAAAATTGTAAAATATGACACCCCTGTGCTTCTTGCTCTCGATAGCGATGCACACAAGAAATCGCAGGCTATTAAAAAATTATTATTAAAATATGGAATAGAAGTTAGACAGATGCAATATAGAGACGACAGGGATCTAGGAGAAATGACCCACAAGGAAGTAGAGGAATTATCCCTAGAAGCCCAAATAATCACCCCCCAAGACAGTTTGTTAGAAGCCATTTCGGCACTTTAGGAGAGATTTTGAAATTTGCACACATTGCAGATACTCATATTAAAAATTTAAAATTTCATTATGAATATGGGATCGTTTTCGAAAAGTTATACGAAATTCTCAGAGAGGAGAAGGTGGATTATATCATCCATTGTGGAGATATTGCCCATACCAAAACCCAGATTAGTCCGGAATTTGTAGAAATGTGCACTCATTTCTTTAGAAATTTGGCAGAAATCGCTCCGACATATGTGATTTTGGGAAATCATGACGGCAATCTTAAAAATTCAAGCCGTCAGGACGCCCTATCACCCATTGCAGAGGCTTTGGAACACCCAAGGCTTCATTTGTTGAAGAATTCGGGCGAAACGTTCCTCGGCGATTCTGTGGCCATAAATGTTTTATCCATATTTGATGGGGATAACTGGATTTCCCCATCTGATCCAAAGAGAATCAATATTGCTCTTTATCACGGATCAATCTCTGGTGTCGTTACAGATACAGGCTGGGTGATGACTCACGGTGATCATCCTGTAGAAATATTTGAAGGTCATGATTATGCTTTTTTGGGAGATATCCACAAAACAAATCAATGCTTGGATGAGGGCGGAAAGATACGTTATTGCGGATCCACCATTCAACAAAATCATGGAGAAACAAACGATAAGGGTTTTTTATTGTGGGATATAAAGGATAAAGATAATTTTATTTGTCGCCACGTTGAACTGAAAAACCCGCGCCCCTTCGTGACAATTAACCTGACACCTAAGGGTAAAATGCCACGAGGAGCAAGGATACCCGACAAAGCGCGCCTGCGTTTGGTTTCAAATAATAACTTACCCATCAATGTAATGAAGCGTGCTCTTGAGGTCGCAAAGCGCAGATTTAAGCCAGAGAGTGTTTCATTCTTAAACCGCGCAGCGGGAGAAAGAGGAGACGTCCAGTCCTCAACTTCAGGTCTTATGGCGGAGGATTTGAGAAACTTAAAAATTCAAGAAAAACTCATCAAGGAATATTTAAAAGATTATGAATTGGAGAGTAGCCTGCAGGAAAGCGTAGTTGAATTAAATATAAAATACAATAAATTAGCCGAGGAAAATGAGGAAATTGCAAGAAATATTAATTGGAAACTTCGATCTCTGGAATTTGACAATCTTTTTAATTATGGAGAGTCAAATTCAATAGATTTTGAAAACATTGAGGGCATCGTCGGCATCTTCGGCAAGAATTATTCTGGAAAGTCCAGCATTATCGATGCGCTGCTTTACACTATATTTAATTCTACTTCGAAAAATGACAGAAAAAACCTAAATGTTATCAATCAGAACAAGGAAGAGTGTTTCGGTCGCGCCAATATCTCCATTGGTGACTTAAACTATACTATTGAGCGATCATCGAAAAAATATATCAAAAAATTAAAGGGCACCACGAGTATGGAGGCAAGCACTAACGCCGATTTTAGCGTGTATTGTCCTGTCGATGAAGCCAGCGAGAGTCTTAATGGCAATACGCGAAACGAGACGGACAAGAATATTCGAAAAGTTTTCGGTACCTTGGAAGATTTTCTCTATTCCTCTATGGCAAGCCAATTGGATTCGCTATCCTTCATCAAGGAGGGCTCCACAAAGAGAAAAGAAATTTTAGCCAAGTTTCTCGATTTGCAGTTCTTCGAGCGAAAATTTAAATTAGCAAAAGAAGACGCTGCCAATACACGCGGCGCCCTTAAAAAATTGGAAGACAGAGACTTTAATAAAGAAATTTTAGAGGCCCGCATGGTCATGGGCGAAACAGAGGCATTGTTGAGCAAACAGCGCAAATCTTGTGAAAAATATAAAGAGAATGTCATCTCCGCAGACACACAAATCTTTGAAATTGAAACAAAAATCAATGCTATCCCTGCACATATTATTGACGTGGTAAAGGTGAGATCGTCCCTCCTGGATCGCAAGACACAATTAAATTGTACGAGGGAAAACATGGAAACCCTTGCTGTGGAGAAAAAGAAGTTTGAAAAAGATTATGCGGACATTTCTTTTTTCCTCAAAAAATATGACAAAAACAGCCTCTATGGGAAGAAAGCCAAGCTTGATGAATTAAAAGCAGATATTTCAAAATTAAATGACTCCCTTAGAAATGAAAATGACGAATTGACAAGAAATACCCAAAAAGTCAGATTATTGGATGGAATTCCTTGCGCCGTCGACCTGCACCCTGGGTGTAAGTTTATCAAAGATGCTTACAATTCAAAAGCACTCGTGCCAGTTAACGAACAACGCATCATCGGATTCGAGAATAGTATTTCTTCCATTCAGGCAGAGGTAGAAGAGATAGGTCCGCGCCACATAGAGGAGACAATTCAGGGATACCTAAAGATCGTCGCAGAGCAAAATAACCTATCTAATCGTATCGCAAGCCACGGACTTAAAATAGAGAAAGACGAATCGGGTCTTGAAAATTTACATAATGAAATTGAGAAATTGGAAAAAGAGCTGGAAGAATATGAGGAGAACAAGGAGGCGATTGAAAATCTAGAGCTTTTAAACTCCCAACTTTCCTCATTAAGAAAGCAAAGAATTTCCTGTCAGTCAAAAAGCGACAAGTGTAATGAAAAGATTTTAAACCTGTATAAATCAGTGGGATCATTGGAGGAAAAGACTAAAAATCTTATATCTCAGCAAGAGTCGTGCGCCGCCCTGCAGGAAGAATTCTCAGCATATGACCTATATATGCAGTGCATGCACCCAAACGGCATTGCCTTCGATGTAATTCGTAAAAAATTGCCTGTTATCAACGAGGAGGTTGCAAAGATTTTGGCGAACATTGTTGACTTTGAGGTGTTTTTCGAAGACGATGGAAAGCGGCTGGAAATATATATTAAGCACCACCTCTTCGACGCCAGACCTCTTCAGATGGGCTCCGGCGCCGAAAAAACAATTGCCGCCATGGCAATTCGCCTCGCTCTATTGAGCGTGTCTAGTTTACCAAAGGGAGACATATTCATCCTCGATGAGCCCGGTACCTCGCTAGATGAAGAAAACATGCAGGGATTTATAGATATCTTAGCTATTATTAAGACTTATTTTAGAAAAGTGCTCCTGATCTCTCATCTGGACACTCTCAAGGACTGTGTGGATATGCAGATCACTATTGACAAAAAAGATGGCTTTGCTTCGGTAAATATCTAAAAAACAAACTATTTATAGTCAAGGAGGACACATGACAATGACTGAAATGGCACGTGGAGCAATAGATAAGGTTTTGGAGAAATTAATCTCCAGGAAACTTTTAGTTTGGGTTACCGCAACCGCCCTAATGTTTACTTCTCACATGGATAGTGGGGATTGGTTAATTTTGAGCGCCCTTTACATCGGCGGACAATCAGTAATCGATGCTATCGTTAAATTAAAAGGCCTATAGAGAGGTAATATTGATTAACATCAAGTTCGGTGATGTATTTAAATCCATTGCAACATTTGTGGGAAAAAATTGGCAAGTGATTGCTCTTGTGTCCGTGATTATCTTGTTCTTCGTCTCCAAAAATGACTTCGGAGCTTTAAAAAAATCCATGGAAGTCATGACCTTGAGTTATCAGGAACAAATCGCCTCGATGGAGGCTCTGCATCGTAAGGAGCTTAAGTTGCGCGAGGATTCAATTGCAAATTATGAAAAGCAGTTGACAGAGCTTACTCAAAAGCATGAAGAAGCCATAGCGAACTTAAGAGAGAGTCATATATCTGATATCAAAAAGTTTAAACGGGATTTCGAAGAGCAGCCAGAAGAACTTGCAAAAGAGATTAGTCAACAATTTGGATTTAAGTATGTGGAATAAAGTATTAATATTGCTTGCAGTCGGCTTTTTAAATACAGCAGAGGCATCTGACGGGCAATTCTCTTTTATCCAGAAAGGGGCAACAACGCCGTTCACTGGCACCCTATTTGACCCCGATGCAACAGCCAGATTAATTGCAAATCATAAATTTTTAAAGGAAGAATACGATTTGAAACTCGGCTTTGAATTGGAAAAGCAAAAAAGCAAGTTTCAACTGGATATAGAGCAGTTAAATATTTCCCTACACACCCAACAGGAATATTATGATTCAATTTTGAAGACTAAAAATACCGAAATTGAGCAATTAAATAAAATAATTAAGAAAAAGCCTGGTACCAATGCCCTTATTTGGGGAATTGTGGGCGGTTTTGCCGCCGGCGTTGCAGCTACCATTGGCATAACTTATGCGGTAAACAAATGAAGAAAGACCTAAATGAAATCGCACGCTATGAGGTGGCAATTGCAAAGAAGTATGGTAAGGAGGCTATCAAGCATCCGAAAGCCGACTGGACCGACGAAAAGGAAAAGGAATATCAGCAGCAAATAAAAGATTTATACGAAAAAGAGAAAAAGATTTCTCAAAAAAGAGAAAAAATAGAAATCGATGGTTTTTTAATTTCTAAAAAACTATTTAATAAAGATAATAGCCGCAATTGCCCGGTTTGTCTTGTATATTCGTTTGATTTGCGAGATGATGTTTACATGGCGAAATTCGATTGTTGTCATAAATGTTATATACAATGGGTCGAAGGCAGAGAAAATCGCTGGAAAGCAGGCTGGCGACCCAAAGAGGAAAAATAAATGGCTACAACATTAGAAATAATTCAAGGAATTAATCAAGCAGCAGCAAACGCTTATGACGGTGCTCACGATCAAAGGTTTGTATCGGGAGACACCAAAGAGATTGGTTTAAGCCGAGAAGAGGGGTGCCCCATAGTTGACAGCCGCGTTTCAGATGGCTTTGGTGTAAAGATCATCGGAGATATGCTTCAAATTAATTATGAGGCTAACGTGCGCCTCCGCGATGTTTACGCAGTTGGCTTTGAAGAAGGGTGTGAACGTAAACTCCAGCAGATCGCCGATTTTTTGAAGAAGGAATATAAGGTCATTACTGGAAAATCCCTCTCAATCACACCACAGGGCGAGGCACAATGCCTAGTTCAGAACACATCTAGAGTCAGAACGTTCGTGACAGCACACAAGATGTACAAGATTGGCGGAATGAAGCAGGTTACCACCCTCGGAGAGGCAATCACAAATCCAATGGATGTAAAATATCAGAAATTCTTGAAAGAAGGATCCTTTAAATAGGAAAATGTCATATACACTATCTAAAAAAGAGATAGTAGCCGAAATTTTAAAATGTGGAAAAGATCCCGTTTATTTTATCGATAACTACGCTAGAATCTCTCACCCTATCGACGGATTAATCCCCTTCAAGACATATCCTTATCAGGCTGACCTACTCCAAGACTTCAATGACTATCGATTCAATGTAATCCTCAAAGCTAGACAATTAGGGATTTCAACAATTGCGGCCGGCTATATTGTTTGGCTGATGCTGTTTCATAGAGACAAAAATATTCTTGTAATGGCAACAAAGTTTAAAACTGCCTCTAACTTGGTGAAGAAAGTTAAGGCAATCATGAAAAACTTGCCAGAATGGATCATTATATCAGAAATATCAATTGACAATAGATCGTCTTTCGAATTAACAAACGGATCACAAATACAAGCCGCTTCGACTTCTGGTGATGCAGGCCGCTCCGAAGCACTTTCTCTTTTGGTGATAGACGAGGCCGCCCATGTCGAGAACTTAAACGAGCTGTGGGCCGGATTATACCCCACAATTTCAACCGGCGGCCGAGTTATTGCTTTAAGCACCCCAAATGGTGTGGGTAACTGGTTCCACAAGACTTATGTCGCCGCAGCCGAAGGGTCAAATGACTTTCATCCCATAAGTTTATCATGGGATGCACATCCAGATAGGGATGAAGAGTGGTTCAACAAAGAAACCCGAAACATGTCTCGTCGAGAAATCGCACAGGAGCTGGAGTGTAACTTCAATACATCCGGAGAGAGTGTAATTCATCCAGGCGATATCGCCTGGATTGAGACAAATGTCTGCGATCCAAAATATCGAACCAGTTTCGACAGAAATTTGTGGATATGGGAAGAATATGATGCATCTTGTTCTTATTTGTTGGTAGCCGATGTGGCCCGAGGAGATGGTGCAGACTATTCTGTGTTCCACATCATAAAATTGGAAACAATGGAGGT
>Ga0098040_1001299_pt1 | contig 10894 bp, 10 predicted proteins | sample 7_EtaG_FD_75065 | JGI IMG/M metagenome (GOLD analysis project Ga0098040, IMG submission 75065) | Marine viral communities from the Subarctic Pacific Ocean - 7_ETSP_OMZ_AT15161 metaG | ecosystem: Environmental > Aquatic > Marine > Oceanic | place: Pacific Ocean | collected 2015-01-08 | reverse complement strand
GGCCGCTGGCAACCCATGCACAACGGCCACAAATGGCTAATCAGCCAAAAATTAGATAAAGAAATCCCGGTTCTGATTTGTGTCAGAGATATCCCACCAGATGAAAAGAACCCCTTCACCACCACACAAACAGTAGAGATGATAGAGGATGTGTATAGTGGGAAAGATGTTAAAGTCATGGTGATACCTGACATTGAAAGTGTGAACTGGGGCCGCGGAGTTGGTTACGAAACAAACGAACATAAACCACCCCCCAACGTAGGATTTGTTTCGGCGACAAGCATCAGAGAATCTATAACGAACGGAACAGACGAGTGGAAAGAGAATGTGGATGAAAAAATTCACGACAAAGTGATAAACTATTTGAGGGAGATGAACCTGGAAACAAAAAATTAAGAATTCGAAAACTGGCAAGGTTGTCAGGATTAAAATGGAAAAAATGATTCGCAAGTTTGAAGAGCTTACTGGCGCATCGTTTATAGAAGAGGAGTAGAGGTAACATGTATAATTTTCACACTTGCAATTCCGAGCTGATTTTGGCTGAAATCAATAAAGAGATTTCCGATATCGACAAGCAGCTGCGCTTTGGGCACGATCAAACACTAGTTGAACAACAACAAGAGTTATTCGATGCCAGGGAATGGACGGAAACCTATATGGCCCCATCCCGGAAAGCTTCGATAAAGATAATAAAGTTTAGTGAAAAAAATTATCAGGTTTGGAAATCCCTAAGATCCCGCTAGTCAACAAAAGAGAGGTGGCTCGAAAACTTATAATAGAAAGTTTTCGCAAGTTCATCGACGAACAAAACGATATATCCAAAGTCGAAGAAGGCGGGAAAGTAACTTGGACTAAGAAGAAGTTCTTTCTTTGACGAACTTTTCTATATTCTCCTTCTTCTCTCCTTCTGAGTGGTACCACAACCAAGCATCTGATTTGTAAAGGCGATTTATTTCATCTTGCAACTCAGCCACTTTCTTTTCGATCCACATAATCTCTTTTTCGAAATCCATGTCGATTTCTATGCTTAATTCGTGTGCTATCTTGAGCAGGCCCCCACCATCTCTGTTTTCCATTGCCGACACTGCACTCTTGTATAGTTCGATCTTGTGTTCTGCTTCGTGCTGATCTACCCCGAGCAGCTTGTCTGGATGGGTGCTGAGTGCTATTTTTCTGTAGATTTTCTTCATATCTTCATCGGCTTTCTCTTGGTTTTTGTCGCTCTTCTCTTCTGGGCCCAGATCCGACTCTGTGGTCTCCTGTGGCTCGCCTCCTGCGTCTTCTGGCGACTTAGCGGGGTTACAGCTGTCTTCCGTTACTTCATCGCTGTCGCCGCTGTGAAACCTGCTGCCGAACTCCTTTAGGCACTCCTCGTATATTACCTCTGTTTCAGATAGAGATGCGCTGGAGAACTGAAGGACGAGTCGAAGTTTGTTTATTTTCGCCTTTTCCATTCTTGTTCTTTTCTTGATTTTTTTTACCATAGAGTAAATAGTGCCGCCACTACTGTTTGCTGAAGCCTATTTACGAATGTGAAGATACTGGTCTTAAATTACTATCCTCTTGTAGTGCCACCAACGTCCGGCGGCGAAGCGAGATTGTACAACCTTTATTACAATATGGCGAAAGACAACCCCGATTTGCAAATAACTTTCCTCGGGCCCTATTACGGACCCGCCCAAGAAGCCCGCGTGGCCAAGATTTTGCCTAACTTTGAGTCTCGCTGGGTACCAAAAGGGGAGGCACATCATCATTTTCTTCCCCTTGTATTGAAGGACTTAGAGTTGGGTGTGGACCCTCACGGGATCAATTCTATTGTATGCTCTAGACTTGCTTCGAACTTAGGCAGGGAATGTATGGAGGCATATGAAGATCACGATCTCATCATTCACGAGCACCCATATGAAAACTATTCAGATCCTTTGGCTGGCCACGACAACAAGCCTCGAATCTATTCTTCTCACAACGTTGAGAGCGAGATGTTTTGTGCTTTTTCTAACAACATTTGCTTTCATGCCATCATCGAAGAATGCGAATTAGACTTGGTGAAAAAAGCTGACAAGGTGTTTGCAGTATCGGAGAAGGATAAAGAGCATTTTTCGAAATACAATGAAGAGGTGGCAGTGATTCCAAATGGGTTTGACGAACACCAGACCAGAAAAACATTGGATTTAAAAATTAGTTCTCCCTATTCTGGTAAAAGGGTGCTTTTGTTTATCGGTTCTTCTCACAAACCGAATGTGGATGCTGCCAATTATATAATCAACACACTTTCGCCAACTATGCCTGATTCTGATTTTGTTATTTGTGGGAGTTGCTGTGGGCATATCGATGCTATACCTGGGGAGAATGTTTACATTAAGGGGTTTGTTTCCGACGCACTGAAGAATGAGTTGATGCACGCGGCTACTGCATTCATTAACCCCATATCCTCCGGCGGCGGTTCAAACCTAAAGATAATAGAGGCAATGGCCGCCGGCACACGAGTGGTTAGTACGCACTTCGGAGCGAGAGGGTATGATATAACTGAAAAGGGAATATTATATACATGCGATTTGAGAGACATGGCTGAGACTATTGAGTTTGCTTGTGGCGATAGGGCATATCCGGACAATTTCAAAAACTGGAGCGAAGAGATTTATGAAAAATATTCTTGGAGAAATATCTCTAAGAAATTTTCCGCAGAAGCAAAAGGGCTATTATGACAAAAGTATTGATAGTTTCTCGCAAAAGTGTTCATAAGCTTGACGACGGCAGAAGTGTGCGCATATGTCAAGTATATAGGGACATCTACAGGGGCAGCCAAATAACTATTTTGTCTCTTGACGACACACACTCGGGCACTTATCCTCTTGATGACGATATGCAAGAAATATGCATATTTAACGATGGCATCTCCAGAGCCAATGCCGAGGAGGATTCTAGCTATCCAGGCCGCCACTTACGTGTCTTGAGCGAGATCGAAAGGATCCTTAAAAATGATTATTTCATAAGTATCCTTGTTGGGATGATGAAACATTCAGATGTTGTCATTTTCGAGGAGCTCCATATGGCATCCCTGATAACAGACAGGAGGGTGGAAAAGTCGTTACAAGGCAAGGCCGCCGCCTATGGTGCTCACAATGTAGAGTGTGATTTACTTATCGACACACCAGGGGCAACCGTGGCAGAGAAAATAATCTTAGAGAGTGTGGAGAAAAATATAGCAAGCAAATATGAAAAGATATTCGTATGTTCTAAGTCTGATGGGGACTATCTTGGGAAGCATTCAAAAGCAGAGGTGGTCTTTGTCCCTAATCAAACAGAGAAGCTTCCGCAAACCACTCCAACAGAGAGACAAAAAAATAAGAAAATGCTTTTTGGGAACACTAACTTTACTGTGTTTTTTGTTGGGTCGAACCACGGTCCAAATTTGGAAGCATGTGATTTTATAATAAAAGAACTGTGCTATACATTTCCTAATATCAATTTTGTTATCATAGGGAGTATTGGTTATACCAAACTCCGCGAGCACAGACATTTTGATCTCAAACCTAAGAACTGTTTGTTGTTCGGGTTCTTAGAGGAGGGAGTGAAAAACATGGTAATTCAGGCATCGGATGCTATGATCAATCCAATGCTTACGGGGTCGGGATCTAATATCAAGGTGCTGGATGCAATTAAAAACAACATGTTTTTAATTACTACGGAATTTGGTATGCGTGGATATGAAGAAGGGGCAGTGGAGTGTGCGATAAGCGGGAATACGAAAGAGGCATTTGTAGAAACAATGCGCCGCCAAATTCCTGGTGGGTGGGGGCAAACACGATGAGAATATTGGTAACAGGTGCCACTCCCCTGTTCAATCCGGAGGTTGAGCGCCTGTTTGACTTGCCTAGTGCTCTTCGCGAACGCGAAGTTTATCGTAAAATTTCATGAACTCTATGTATTTTTTATTATTACTTTTCTTTAGAATAGAAAAAACCTTTTCATACAAAAACTGGTCACCATTTCCATTCTTTAAGTCTCTTAGGGTGTGAACATGAAAGTTTATGGCAGGATAGTTTCCAAAATATAGCACATCGTCTTTCAGATTAATAAACCTAATTTTGCTGCTATTGTAATATCCCGTAAACCTCCAGGAGCCAATATTGTAATTTATCGGCAGAGATAAACTGTATCTCTCTCTCGACAAAAATTCTTGAGGCTTCTGTTCGTAGAATATATTCAAATCTCTGTGGTTTTCCGTTAGAACCTTCCAGTCATTTAGAATTTCTAGATTCTTAACCGCAAACATTCCGACGTTAAAAAACCCACTTTTTTGTATCGTCCAAGGATCGTCGTTGTAGTGGGGGGTGTTTATCATTTCTATTGCCGGGTCTTTTAGGAACGAAAAAAAATCGTCAGATAGCGGATTTGTGAAAAAGATGTCACTATCTAAAAAGAACCCATAGCCATATTTTTTTATACTATATTCACAGGAAGCGAATTTTGTTAATACCACATCTGTAAAGTTTTCCATTTCGGCAGCAGTGCCTGTCATGTGATTCCCCTCGTGCTCTATGTTGAGAATCGCATGGGCATTATCAAACTCCCGCAAGTAATCGTAAACAACATCGTCACAACTAACAACCCACTTGCATTCATGATATTGTTCTGCACTAAACTTAAGCAACAAAAACTGCTTATAGAAACTCTTTGTCACCGTCGTGGATATGACTATCTCTCTCTTCATCGCTCACTTTTCCTCAGAACACCATGCATTAGTGTGTGAATGTGTCAGCCAAATCTTTTGAATACCCAAACTTTTCAAAATCTTTGGCGTACATGTCCATAAATTTTCTCATTGTCGTGGAGTCGAGGTAGTAGTCCGGCAGATCTGTTTCACTATACTTGTTTATTGCGAGTGTTGAATTGACGAGAACGTCAAGTCTGGGGTCTTTTTCGTCATATGGGATTCCTCCGCGCCTGCACACTTCTCTTAGACCCTCCATTTTGTTCTCTATCTTGAAATAGTAATCTAACAAAAATCGCTCACCATCAAATAACTCATCATTTAACGGGGTAATAAACCCAGACCAATATTGATTCGATGCGGACTCATGTAGAAAACTGATAAAAGAATCGAAATCCTTATAGTGGTCAGCATATTCCTTTGTTCTTTTGTCTTTTGGTCCCAGCGCAAAACGTTTCTCTCCTTCAACCCGCTGCTTGTTAAAATGATAAGCAGAAACCAATCTAGAGTACGGATTTCTCACGCAAGTGAATTTAAAATACTTCTCATATTTTTTCTCGTCGAACGCCCTTGAATGGTCGTGTTGTTCGGTGAACCATTTTTTGTTTTCTGGACTTAATCGCTCCACCAAGGAACTTCGACCCTCAACAACTTGTTCGAGACCCATATTTTTCAAAAAATTCGCAACAAATATTCCCCCACATTTCGTAAGATGAATAAAAAGCAGTTTCTCCTTTTCAAAAGCGTATGTCATTTTGGTCATCCTTTGCAAAAAATATTTTGCTCTTAAAGACTTTATGACAGTAAGTAGTTCTATTTAATCTGTTAGTCGATGCGCGACAAAAAAGGTAGAGTAGAGAAAATGAAAATAAAAGAAATACTTAACAGGCCGATATTCAATGAGATAGTCTGGAAATTTTACAATGAAAAAGAAGACATTCAAGATAAGGTTCTGGAATCTATTGGTGATGTGGAGTCTCAAGCGGCCGAAGCACAGTGCTATGTTGAACGGGAAAACATCTCTGTCAAGGTAAAAAGAGGTACGGTCGAAGAATGGCAGTTGACAAAAGAGAGGAAGCGAGTAAAAGAGTTATATGCTTCTGGGCTTCTGCCACACACAAAAGGGATGACCATTTTAGAGTATTCTTCGGTAGACGGATCGATATCTAAGACAATCTCCTCCTGCGCAGAACAAATATTTTGTTACGAAATAAATGACGATGCCCTAGAAAACACAACGAAAGAAACAGCAGATTACGACAACATCAGCGTATATGACTCAAGAATAAAAAAAGACTCACATATTTCGCACGAAAAAGTTGCTGACGAATCCAGGGAATCTTATTATCTCGATATGAGATCTCAGCCTACTTTTTACCAACTGAAAGACAACTCTATAGATCTAGTTATAGTCTATGATGAATTTAAATTTTATAACAAATATGAGATATGGGCCCACTTGGTCGAAATGAAAAGAGTCTTGAAGCCAGGCGGCAGAATAGATGGATTTCTAAACATAATAGACGGCGACGTTGAAGACAGAGAGCAGTTCACAAAAGCGGCCGAAATTCTAAAAAGAGACAAGTATTATTTTAATTGCATGAGATACATAAACTTAAAAGTGCTGAGAAAGGTCTGCGAATATAGCGATCTCTATCTAGAAGTAACTGATAGTAATGAGTGGGGACATTTTCGTATAATTAAACCTCCCGAGGTTATACACGACATGAGAGGACCCGATTATAATATAGAAAAATTTTTGCAATTTTTGTCATCTAAAATTAACTGCTCAGCGGAATCAATAGTTGAGATTGGCAGTTACGCCGGGCACTCTTCCACTTTAATGTGCGAGAAGTTTGGCGAAGTATATTGCATTGATCCATGGGCAGAAGGCTACGATGCTGAAGATCTGGCATCATACAGCGATATGCAAAAAGTAGAGAGCGAGTTCGACAATAGAGTGGCTAAATTTGACAACTGTAGAAAATTAAAAATGCTGTCATCTGAGGCTGTGAAACTTTTTAAAGATAATAGTGTTAGCGTGGTGTACATTGACGGAGATCACAGATACGACTCCGTTAAGAGCGATATTCTAGAATGGTATCCAAAAATTAAAAACGGTGGCTTTATCGCTGGGCATGATTATGATTCAGAATTTTTGGAGTCAACAAGGGCGATTAAGGAGATTTTCGGAGAACCACAGGAAATATTTCCCGATCACACTTGGTTAGTAAGAGTTTTAAAAGATAAAAAACAAGAGGAGACACAAGAATGAAGAAATTTATATCAGGCCTGTTTCGAGGCGCACCGAAAGAAAATAGCGACGAATCGAAGAAGAAAATTGTGGAGGATTCTCACCATTACTTTTCCCGCCTCAATGGCCATGGCACTGGCTTAGGTCATTTTGAGGAATATACACGTGATGCCGACTTCGCTAAACAACATAAAGTGTACGGATACCAGTGGGGAGACCCCGAAAAGAAGGAAGACATCATGCCATGGGACGAATACGCGAAAAAGGTTAAAGAGGCATATGTTCTCCCTTACGATAAGCCCAACCGGGTTGTCTTGGAGCTGGGCCCCGGCGGTGGGCGGTGGACAAGATACTTTACTAAATCAAAAAAAGTTATTGCCGTCGATTACTATAAAGTAATCTTGGATGAGCTGAGGAAATCAACTGATGGCATCTTAGAGAACCTAGAACTCGTACACTGCAACGGCTATAACTTGGAACAAGTGCCTGACGCTTCTATTGATCTTGTTTTTACTTATGATTGTTTTGTACACTTAGAGGTGCCCATAGTGAGTTCATATGTTGAGGAGTTCTATAGAGTCCTCAAAAGAGACACAAATGCAATAATTCACTATTCTGACAACAACGCTTCTGAAGACCTGGCCAAACATGTGTTTACCGAAAACAATTATCACACAATGAAAGAGGTAGTAGAAGGGTGTGGGTTCTCGATAGAGGAAATATTTCAAATCCCTCACTCTCAAATCATGGTACTCTCAAAAAAGTGAGGGACACCGGCCCACGAAAGAAATGTTGCATACAGATTTAGATATAGAAGAGGTTAATGAATGGGGAGAATGTACACTTGTAAAGAGAGAAAAAAGAGGATGAGTAATACAGAGAGGAATTTGTTAAGGAGGGTGTTAAATGAGTGGCAAAGAGATATACTTTCACTGTGGGCTACCTAAGACAGGCACCTCAGCAATCCAGCAATACTTGACGATCAAGTCAGAAGATGGAGAAGGGAATTTTTTATATCCTGAGACTGGCCTAGGGCCACGGCCGCACTATGCTGCCCACCACGACTTAGTGCGGCCCGGCTTCTGGTATAGAATGGGCCTTGGCGGAGGCAATTATGAAATTTCTGATGCTGACATGCTTCATGAGATGTTGTTGTCTGAGATCTTCTCTTCGGATGTGAAGAAGGTGATAATAAGTTCCGAACTATTTGGCTGCCCCGGCCCTTTTGTCGAGACAAACCTTCACACATTTATTGAATCTGTTCGCTCTGACGGGGATGAGGTGAAGTGTGTTGTTTATCTTAGGAACTTTGTAGAATGGACAAAATCACTACATTTGCAGCTATATCGTTCGAGGCACTTGGAACCAAAGAGTGTAACATCTTTATGGCCACCAGAAACGGGCACCGATTTCGAGAAGTGGCTAACGACCGGTCTCCATGAAACGTCCGCATCAGCCCAGATCCCCCACTTGGCAAGCATTTTCAACCAGAAGAGCACAATCATAAGATACTATGAGGGAGATGTTGTGGAAGATTTCTGCAAGGTAGTGGGAATTGAGTTTGATGGCCGCAGAATAATTGCCAACAAATCCATAGGTGAAAACGAAGCAATGAGGGATTCACTTCTGACTGACAATGCCAGAAAGATAATGAGAGAAAGGCATTACGAATCTGAATCTAAATTTGCTGATGAGTTTCTAACCAAAGAACAAAAAAATAAATACTTGGAGGGGATGTTGGATGAGTGACAAAACAATATACCTTCACTGTGGGCTTGGTAAAACAGGCACCTCAGCAATCCAGCGATATTTGACGATCAAGACAGAAGATGGAGAAGGGAGTTTTCTATATCCTGAGTCAGGCCGCCAGGGTTCTTCAATCAAGAACCATATCGACCTAAGCAACCCTGGTAGCTTCTATAAGATGGGCCTTGGCGGAGGCAATTATGAAATTTCTGATGCTGACATGCTTTATGAAATGTTGTTGTCTGAGATCTTCTCTTCGGATGTGAAGAAGGTGATAATAAGTTCCGAATCATTTGGTTCAATCGCCAACCGCCCGCCGGTCACGGCAAGCCTTCGCACATTTATTGAATCTGCTCGCTCTGACGGGGATGAGGTGAAGTGTGTTGTTTATCTTAGGAACTTTGTAGAATGGACAAAATCACTACATTTGTTATTTTGTCGAATGAGGGACGATATAGACTTCTGTGCGGCTAATTTTCCGCCTTGGATGGGTGTTGACTTTGAAAAGTTCCTTCTGGAACGTAATCTCAGGAACAACCCATCAGGCCAGATCCGTCACTTGGCAAGCATTTTCAGCCGAAAAGATCTGATTATAAGATATTACGAAGGAGATGTTGTAGAAGACTTCTGCAAAGTAGTAGGAATTGAATTTGATGGCCGCAAAATAGTTGCCAATAAAACTAAAGAGAAGTATGAGGTTCTAAGAGGCTCGCTACTAACCGACAATACCAGAAAGACAATAAGAGAAAAATATTACGAATCTGAATCTAAATTTGCTGATGAGTTTCTAACCAAAGAACAAAAAAACAAATACTTGGAGGGGATATTGTATGGGTGATAAAACAAGAGAGAAGGATAACAAAATGACCAAAAAGAAAAAGAAACTTAACATAATCGACCCGCGCCCCCATGAGAGAAAGGACGGTTTGGCAACCGGCGGAGCCGCCAAAGAGAAAGACTTGACGGATCGCTTCTGCCCGAAGCCATGGGACCATTTTGAAATTGGGTCAGGCGGCAAAGTCCATGCCTGCTGTCCCTCATGGCTTAAGGCTCCTATCGGTAACTGTATGACAGAAGATGTGATGAGTATTTGGGATGGTCCCTTGATCCAAGAGGTGAGAAAGAGCATTCTCGATGGAAACTATAAGTTTTGTACACAACAGGAGTGTCCAGCTATACAAAGCGACAGTCTGCCTAAGAAAGATGAAATTAGGGATCCAAGATTAAGAAATATCATCGATAACAGGGTACTCCAGGTGGAAGAGCTTCCGCTCCTGTTTAACCTTTGCTATGACGAGTCATGCAACTTGAGCTGCCCAAGCTGCCGCTTGGGCCCTATTAACTTTTCCAAAAAAGAAGATCCAGAATATATGAAAAGGGCTAGGATCCAAGAGATGCTTTTACAGAGTTTGTTTTCGGAGCCTCACGACAAGCACATTATTATAAATGTTACGGGCTCTGGAGATCCTTTTGGCTCAAAGCTCTTCAGACTTTTTTTGCAGGCCATTGATGGAAAGCTGTTCCCAAATGTAAAGGTGAGCTTCCAAACAAACGGCGTGTTGTTTACCGAATCGGTATGGAAAAGCATTAGTAACTTGCACCAAAACGTGAGAGAAGTGATTGTTTCGTTTGATGCAGCAACCCCGGAGACCTATTCATACACTCGTCGCGGCGGGAACTGGAGCAAGCTGTTAGAAAATATGGAATTTTTAAGTTCCCTCAGAAAACAAGGGTATATGCATCATTTGGCGATGGATTTTGTTGTTCAGCAAAAGAACTATAAGGAGATGCCGCAGTACGTCCAGATTGCCAAGGGCTTTAAGGATGTGGGCAGTGCAAGTTTTTCTCTCATCACAGACTGGGGTACATATTCAGCAGAGGAATTCAAGAAACATGCTATTTGGAAAACAGACCACCCAGAGTTTGACGATTTCTTGAAAGTTCTTCGGGATCCGATCTTAGCGGACCCAATCGTTCGATGGGGCAATGTTTATGAATATCGAAAAAGAGCAATAGATGAGAGCAGTAAACAAAAATAAGATTCCATTATCACATTGTGGAAACACAAAGTAGAGCTTGGGCGGATCCACCTTTCCTGTCAGATCTGAAAAATAAAAATAAAGAAATGTCTTTTGGGGATTTAGCACACTACTTATATCTGACGGCAAATATCGCCCGTG
>Ga0098040_1001293_pt1 | contig 10931 bp, 9 predicted proteins | sample 7_EtaG_FD_75065 | JGI IMG/M metagenome (GOLD analysis project Ga0098040, IMG submission 75065) | Marine viral communities from the Subarctic Pacific Ocean - 7_ETSP_OMZ_AT15161 metaG | ecosystem: Environmental > Aquatic > Marine > Oceanic | place: Pacific Ocean | collected 2015-01-08 | reverse complement strand
CGGAGCAAACGGCGCGGTCGAAACGGACGTGGGCGAGCGCTGCCCCGCCCGCTTTCGCCTGTTCCTGGCCAAGCGGCGTCAGCGGCACCACTTTCGTGTCGCCGCCTGCCGCCTGAATTTCACGTCCGAAATAGTCGACGTGACCGTGCCGCATCAGATAGATGCGGCGGCGGCCCGTTGTGCCGGGAAGTGCGCTCAAATCGCTTCCGCCTTCTTCAGCCCATCAATGGCGGCGTCCGAGAAGCCGAAGCTTTTCAGGATTTCGTCATTCTGCTGGCCGACATTGGGGATGGGACCATTGATCTTCGATTCTGTGCGCGAGAAGCGCGGGGCTACGTTTGGCTGGGCCACGCCATCGATTTCGACGATGGTCTGACGGTCCTTGTTGTGCTGATGGTCCTTGGCTTCGCTGATGGAAAGCACGGGCGCAAAGCAGATGTCCGTGTTTTCCATGATGGCGCACCATTCATCGCGCGTCTTTGTCTTGAAGACGGCGGCGATCTTGTCCTTCATTTCCGGCCACTTGGACTGGTCCATCTGCTGAGACCAGATGTCTTCGGTGAGGCCTGCCTTTTCACGCAGGATGGCATAGAACTGCGGCTCGATGGAGCCGATGGAGATGTACTTGCCATCCTTGGTTTCATAGGTGTCGTAGAAATGCGCGCCGCCATCGAGCATGTTCGAGGCCTTTTCTTCCTTCCACATGCCTGAGGCTGTGAAGCCATAGAACATGGTCATGAGCGAGGTCGCGCCGTCGGTCATGGCGGTATCGACGACCTGGCCCTTGCCGGAACGCTGGGCTTCGACGAGAGCTGCAAGCATGCCCATGGCGAGATAGAGCGCGCCGCCGCCGAAATCGCCCACGAGATTGAGCGGAGGCACGGGCTTCTCACCCTTGCGGCCAATGGCGTGAAGCGCGCCGGTGAGCGAGATGTAGTTGATGTCGTGGCCGGCGGCCTGGGCGAGCATGCCGGTCTGGCCCCAGCCGGTCATGCGGCCATAGACGAGCTTGGGGTTACGGGCGAGCGCGACATCGGGGCCGAGGCCGAGGCGTTCCATGACGCCGGGACGGAAGCCTTCCTGAAGGATGTCCGCGCCTTCGATGAGCTTGAGGCAGGTTTCGATGGCTTCCGGTTTCTTGAGGTCGAGGGCAATCGACTTCTTGCCGCGGGAGGAGATGTCAAACTTGGAGCCGCCGCGTCCGCCCTTGCGGTCGATGCGGATGACTTCCGCGCCCATATCGGCAAGCAGCATGCCGCAAAAAGGGCCTGGCCCAATGCCGGCAAATTCCAGAACTTTCACGCCTGACAGTGGTCCGCTACCCATTTTTCGCTCCCTTGATTTGAATTTGTTGGGATTTGTTTTAGCTGCTTGAATGAAGGGCGTAAACGGGCCAAAGGATGACGCAGGGGCACCCTTACGCGTTACTTGCCTCTGTCGGATCGCGACCTTACAAACAGCACATGTCAGAAATATCTTCCTCAAGCTCCTATGGCTATCGCGGCGAGCTGCCGCCTGCCCGGTTCAACATGGCGCGCTATTGCCTGCAAGCGAGCGCGACGAAGTGGCCCGACAAGGTGGCGCTGATTGTCGTGTCACATGCCGATGAGCCGATCGAAAAGGCAGAGCGCTGGACCTATGGGGAGCTGGATGATGCCGTGCGCCGGATTGCCGGAGGGTTGCTTGCCGAAGGGTTTGAGCCCGGCGAGCGGTTGATGATCCGCATGCATAATACGAGCGACTATGCCCTGCTCTTTTTCGGCGCCATTGCGGCGGGGCTTGTGCCTCTACCGTCGTCGTCGCAGCTGACGCATTCCGAAGCGGAATTTTTGCTGGGTGACTCCGCGGCGAGTTCGGTGGCGATTGCGAGCGACATGTCGGTTCATACAGGCGACGCGCGCGTCATCGATGAGGCGATGGTCGCCAGGCTCAAGAGCTACGAGCCGCTGGACGATTATGTAGACACGGCGGCTGATGATCCGGCCTTTCTCGTCTACACATCAGGGACGAGCGGTCGACCGAAAGGCGTGCTGCATGCGCAGCGCAGCGCTTGGGGACGGCGACCGATGTATCAGGGCTGGTACGGGCTGAATTCCGACGACATCGTTTTGCATGCGGGTGCGTTCAACTGGACCTACACGCTGGGTGTGGGGCTGACGGACCCCTGGGCGAATGGTGCGACGACGGTTCTCTATATCGGCGAGAAAGACGTACAGGTCTGGCCGAAGCTTCTGGCGCAGACAGGAGCGACGCTCTTTGCAGCCGTGCCGACGCTCTATCGGCAAATTCTGAAATATTGCGATTTGTCGAAACACGATCTGAGCGCGCTGCGTCACGGGCTGACAGCGGGCGAAGCGCTGTCTTCCACTTTGCTCGATCACTGGCGTGAAGCGACGGGCAAGGAGCTTTATGAAGCTTTGGGGATGAGCGAATGCTCGACCTATATCTCGACGGCGCCGGGCATGGAAATTCGCGTGGGCAGTCCGGGACGCCCGCAGCCGGGACGCTGCGTGGTTGCCTTGCCGCTTGATGGTGGGACCGACCCCCTGCCCGTCGGTGAAACGGGAATGCTGGCGGTGCATCGAAGCGATCCGGGGTTGATGCTCGGCTATTGGCGGCGTCCGGAGGAAGATGCGGAAGTGTTTCGTGGCGAATGGTTCGTCGGCGGCGATCTCGCATCTTTCGATGCGGATGGGTACATGTGGTACCACGGCCGGGCCGATGATGTGATGAATGCAATGGGATATCGCGTCAGCCCGCAGGAAGTGGAAGCGGCCTTGTCCAAGCATCCATCAGTTGGCGAAGTTGCTGTGACGGAACTTCATGTGCGGGAAGACGTGAGCGTGATTGCAGCCTTCATCGTGCCGAAGGAAGGCGCGACGCGGGATGTGGCGTCGCTGGAGGCTTTCGCGAAGGACGCACTGGCCGCCTATAAATGCCCGCGCGAATATCGATTTGTCGACACAATGCCCCGCACGCCGAACGGCAAGGTGATGCGCCGCGCGCTTCAGGGATAGTCGGTGCGTTCAACGCGATCGTCGTTGTGGCGGTATGGACGAAGCGGTATCGCGTTATAGGCTTCACTGGCGACGGCGCTGTTTGCGCGCACCTCCTCCAGACGTTGCACGAACGCTGTGAAGGCGATGAGCGGCGTTGTCTGGATCGCCCAGACGCAAGCCAGAAATCCGCAAATTGCTCCGACAACGAACTTCGTCATCGTTAACCTTTCTCCTTCATTCCCGACGCCCGAAGACATTTGTGAATGGAAGTAAAAGTTAATGCAAGTGTTTGTTTTTATTAGGTGTTTGTGTGTTTCGAAACGACACAAATTTTAACTTATGAGGGGGCGAAAGCCCCTTCGGTAGCGTTAAGGTCGTGTGCAATTCGCTTCCATCGCGTGTCGCCGACGATCTCAAGGAATTCCGTGTGCGCCTTGCGCCAGTGATGAATCGCGGTGGTGACGAGCTTTTTCCCTGCAGGTGTGAGCATGAAGAGTTTCACGCGCTTGTCTTCGGGCGACGTGTTCAGGGCGATGAAACCCTGGTCCTGAAGTGGCTTGAGATTTCTGGTCAGCGTCGTCCGATCCATCGAAAGGCCGTGGGCAAGCGCATTCATGGAGATAGACTTGTTTGCGCCGATGGCGTTGAGCAGTGTGAATTGCGTCGTCTTGAGACCGACCTTGGCGAGATAGTGATCGTAGTGTTGCGTGATGACGCGGGAGGCCTTGCGGATAGCAAAGCAGGCACAATTCGCACCGACCTCATGATGGACGGATTCATATTTGACTTTAGAGGGGTCGGTTTTTTTTGCCATTGTTGAGTCCTTTATCGTACCGCCATGTACAATCAGGCGGGAACGAGATCTCCATATTCCGGAAAACAGTCGATAAATTGTTCCAGAAGTTCGCGCGGTCCATGAAGTTTAATTTTGCCCTCATCAATGGCCGCCATTAGATCAAAATCGCCGTCGAGCATATGCAATATGGTGTCTTCGGCAAGCGTTACCGAACAGTCGGGCTTTTCAGGTTTGCCGAATTCTACGGACAGGAGTTGTTTGTCAATCTCAACCTTCACATCCAGCGGCGATTTGCCATCAATATGGAAATGATAGATGGCACTGAGCCCTTTGGCCCTTCTGCGTTGGAACGTCAGCGTCAATACAAAGAAGAAGGTAAAGGGATCGCGTCGTCCATTGATTGTCAGGGGAACGCGTTTCATCGTCTTGTGCGGATAGCGCTTGGGAACAGAGACTTCTGCGTCTGAGCGCGGCAACACATAGATCGTTTCGGTCAAGGCCTGGAGAGGCTTCACGAATTCATTCGTAAAGGCAATGCGATCTTCCCGGTAGGGACCAATGACGTCTTCGCCTGCCGGACAGACTGAAATGCAATAGGCCGCCTTGTAGCCCGGCTTGAAGGACAGGCTTTGCCACATGGTGATGTTTTCACCGTCGCTGACGCGTTCGCGAAATTCTTGCCGGCTTTTCGAATCTACGAGATGTCCGGTCCAATCGGAGAAATTTCCAAGGAAATCTCTGTAGTTGTGAGTGAAGCAAGCTGAGAAATTGAAACTTCCGTCCTGTCCGAGCGCGTCGACCGGACAGGCGGCGACGCAGAGCTTACATTCCATGCAGGGGTTGTAGTCGAGAGGCTTGCTTTCTTCGCTGATGGGCTGCGCCACGAGGACGGTGTCGAGCAGGACGAAGCTGCCGAATTTTGGATGAATGACACTGCGGTGGATGCCGCGTTTGCCGAGCCCCGCCGCTTCGGCCACCGGCTTATGGCCGACGATCCAGCCTTTGCCCGGCCTGTCCACTTCCATGGGGAAGGCGGAGACGAGGTTCAGGGCGCGAATGCCAAGGTCTTCGAGCCTGCGGGTGATCTTGCGGGCGACGTCGTTCACATGATCGTAGGTCTCGTGGAACTCATTGTTGGTGACCGAGCGCATGGGCGAGCGGACCGGCTCCCTGTTCATTCGGCAGACGATGCTGATGAGCGCCTTTGTGGCTGAGAAGACGGTGGCGATTTCGTGCCTTTGATCGGCGATCTCCGGGCGGTCGATCCCGACGAAACCCACGTCGTCTGCGCCACAATCAAGGCAGAGCTGGCGGAGCCAGCTGGCATCTAGTGGAGCCTGCCCCGTCTTGTCGTTGCCCAAATTACTCGTGCCCTGATCCCCTGCCATGTCTTTCTCCCAGCCTTTGCCAATTAAGTGTATATGCACATAATTGACATTCGAAAGGTTTCAATAGCAAGGCAGTAAAAATTTCCGGGTTTAGAGCGACTGGCCGTCGTCGGCTGTAAAGAGCGAGCCGGTGATGAAACGCGAGTGATCGGAGGCCAGCAGGAGAAGCGTGCCATCGAGATCGGATTCGACGCCAAGGCGACGGCGCGGCCAGGACTTTATCTGCCGCTCGCCACCTTCGGTGTGGAACCACTCGGAATTGAGTTCGGTTTCGATGAAGCCGGGGCACATGGCGTTGACGTTGATATGCTTGCGCGCCCATTCCTTGGCGAGCGACTTTGTCATCATGGCGACAGCAGCCTTGGTCATCGTATAGAGCACAAGGCCCGGCAGTTGCGTGAAGGCACCGATCGAGGCGATGTTGATGATGCGTCCGCCTTCTCGTCTTTCGATCATGCGATTGCCGACGGCCTGCGCCATGAAGAAGGCGCCGCGTACGTTGGTGTCGAACATGGTGTCATAGCCTTCGGGCGTCACTTCATGGGCCATGGCCTGGACGTTCATGCCGGCGTTGTTGACGAGGATGTTGACCGGGCCAAGGCCTTTTTCGGCGGTTTCGACGCAGGCCTTGATGCTGTCGGTATCCATGACGTCGAGTTCAATGGGAAGCGCCTTGCCACCCATGGCTTCGATTTCACCCTTGAGCACATTGAGACGTTCGAGGCGGCGGCCCGTGATCGCAACCGAGGCGCCCGCCTTGGCGAGGATCAGGGCAAACCGGCGACCGAGGCCGCTCGTCGCGCCGGTGACCAGAGCCACTTTGCCCGTAAGGTCATATGATGGCAGGGTAATTTCGGGCGCGTCGGTCATTTTTTCATCCTGTTGCTTCGGGGCAGCGCTTTTAAAGGAAGTGCATCCTATTGGGGAAGAAGTTGTGGTCAAGCTTTGCTGGCGGGTTGCGCGGTTGACGTAGGGGCGCATAATCCTTGTAAAGCCATTGGAAGCGAGGGAGGCCCCCATGCAGCTCGACGTCGTCTCAGATACGGTTTGTCCCTGGTGCTATATCGGCAAGAAGCGTCTGGATCTGGCGCTTGCCGAACATGGCGGCGAAGGCATCACGGTGCGCTGGCGTCCGTATCAGCTCGATGCCTCGATTCCCGAAGGCGGCGTCGATCGCAAAGCTTATATGCAGAAGAAATTCGGCGCCGATCCCGATCGCACCAAAGCTGTGACAGGCGCTATTCGGCAGTATGGCGAAGAGCTCGGCATTCAGTTCAATTTCGACAAGATCAAGCTCTCGCCAAATACGCTCGACAGTCATCGCCTGGTGCGCTGGGCGGGCACGGCTGGTTGTCAGGACGAAATGGTCGAGGTTCTCTTCCGCCGCTATTTCACGGATGGTGAAGACGTCGGCAGCCATGCCGTGCTGATCGATGCCGCCAATGAAGTCGGCATGGATACGGATATCGTGGAAGACCTGCTGAAGCGCGGTGCGGACCGCGAGCTCATTCAGCGCGAAGAAGCGCTGGCGCGCGAGATGGGTATTCAGGGCGTGCCGAGTTTCGTCATCAACGAGCAATGGGTGATCGTTGGGGCGCAGGAGGCATCTGCCCTCGTCCGCATGTTCAACAAGCTGCTTGCCAAGGAAGCTGAAGCGGCTGCCAGCGCGGCGCAGTAATCAGGCGGCTTTTTCCGCCGCTGACATATCTGCCAGCACTTTCATCAGACGATAAGTGCCTGCGAGGCGTTCGGCAGGCGTGTCCCAATCGCGCTTGAAGAAGAGCTTGTGGTCGGGACGTAGCTTCGCCTTGCCGCGTTCGTCGTTGATGAGTTCGACGAGGCCAGCGGGGTTCGGGAAGGTATTGCCGCGCAGTGTGATGACGACGCCCTTGGGACCGGCTTCGATCTTCTCGACATTGGCCGTGCGGCACATGCCCTTGATCTCGACGATCTTGAGGAGGAATTCCACCTCTTCCGGCAGCTTGCCGAAGCGGTCGATGAGTTCGGAGGCGAAGCCGTCGATTTCGGTGCGGGTTTCAACATCGGAAAGACGACGATAGAGAGCCATGCGCGCGTCGAGATCGGGGACGAAGTTTTCAGGGATGAGGACAGGCGTGCCGACATTGATCTGCGGCGACCACTGGCCTTCCTCGTCTTCGCCGACGCCACCGCCGCGGAGCGCGGCGACAGCCTCTTCCAGCATGTCCTGATAAAGCTCGAAACCGACTTCCTTGATGTGACCGGATTGCTCGTCGCCAAGGAGATTGCCCGCGCCGCGAATGTCGAGGTCGTGGCTGGCAAGTGTGAAGCCTGCGCCGAGTGCGTCGAGCGACTGGAGGACCTGCAGGCGCTTTTCTGCGGTAGGCGTCAGCACGCGTCTTTGCGGCACGGTGAAATAGGCATAGGCGCGCGCCTTGGAGCGCCCTACTCGTCCGCGAAGCTGATAAAGCTGTGACAGGCCGAACATATCGGCGCGATGGATGATGAGCGTGTTGGCGGTTGGGATGTCGAGGCCGGATTCCACGATGGTGGTCGAGATCAGCACGTCATATTTGCCGTCGTAGAAGGCGGTCATCTTGTCTTCGATTTCGCCGGGCGCCATCTGGCCGTGGGCCGTGACGGTCTTGAGCTCCGGCATATAGGTCGAAAAGAACTCATTGGCGTCGACGAGATCGGAAATACGCGGCACGACATAGAAGCTCTGGCCGCCGCGATAATGTTCGCGCAGCAGGGCCTCGCGCAGGACCACGGGATCATAGGGCGAGACATAAGTGCGGACGGCGAGACGGTCGACCGGCGGCGTGGCGATGATCGAGAGTTCGCGGACGCCCGAGAGCGCAAGCTGCAGGGTGCGAGGGATCGGTGTGGCGCTCAACGTCAGAACATGAACTTCGGCGCGCATCTGCTTGAGGCGCTCCTTGTGGGCGACGCCGAAATGCTGTTCTTCGTCCACGATCATGAGGCCGAGATTGTGGAACTTGACCGCCTTGCCGAGCAGAGCGTGTGTGCCGATGACGATGTCGACATCACCACTGGCAATGCCTGCCTTGGCTTCGGCAAGTTCCTTGGACGGCACAAGGCGCGACATCTGCCTGACCTTGAGCGGCAGTCCTTGAAAGCGCGTGACGAAGGTCTTGTAATGCTGGCGCGCAAGCAAGGTGGTCGGGACGACGATGGCGACCTGATATCCGGCCATGGCCGCAACGAAGGCGGAACGCAGGGCGACTTCGGTTTTGCCGAAGCCGACGTCGCCGCAAATGAGGCGGTCCATCGGGCGGCCCTTGGCGAGGTCTTCCATGACGGAAAGGATCGCCTGTTCCTGATCTTCGGTTTCCGTGAAAGGAAAGCGCGCGCAGAACTCATCATAGAGGCCCGGCGTCGGTTCCATGACGGGGGCTTTCTTCAACTCACGGGCAGCGGCGATCTTGATGAGTTCGCCTGCCATCTCGCGAATACGGCTCTTGAGGCGTGCCTTGCGTGCCTGCCAGCCGGAGCCGCCGAGCTTGTCGAGTTGAGCGCCTGCTTCGTCCGAGCCGTAGCGTGACAGGAGTTCGATGTTTTCGACAGGCAGATAGAGCTTGTCGCCACCCTGATAGATGAGGAGCAGGCAGTCATGAGGTGCGCCCATGACGTCGATTGTCTGGAGGCCGTCGAAACGACCGATACCATGATCGACATGGACGACGAGATCGCCGGGAGAAAGACTCGCTGCTTCGGTCAGGAAGTTGGCAGCACGCTTCTGGCGGCGCTGGCGTACAAGCCGGTCGCCAAGAACGTCCTGTTCGCTGATGAGCGCAAGGTTGTCTGTTTCGATACCCGCTTCGAGACCGAGAACAATTAGTGAAACTGTCGCGCGGTTAACGGCGTTAACATCTGACCAGCTTTCGGCGAGCGCGATGTTCTTGATGTTGTGATCGCCGAGGACATTTTGCAGGCGGTCGCGCGCGCCTTCGGACCAGCTGGCGATGGCGATGCGCTTGTTGGCGCGGCGAAGTCCTGCGATGTGTCCACCGAGGACTTCGAAGATGTTGACGCCTTCCTGCGTGCGCTCGGGCGCGAAGTTACGACCTTGTTTGGCGCCAAGATTGAGGCCATCGGGAACGGCAAAAGGTGTGAAGGCCCGAACGGTGCGGGTGTCGAGCGTTGCTTCCCACTCTTCTTCCGTCAGGTAGAGGGCCGCGGGCTCCAGCGGCTTGTAGGGGCTTGCATCGATTGCCTTCATTTCGCGGGCATCAACGCGGGCCTGATAGTAATCGGTGATCAGTTCCAGACGCGCGTTGCGGGATTCCTCGACCTGCGCGTCGAGTGTGACAAAGGCTTCGGCGACATAGTCGAAAAGCGTTTCCGTCTTTTCGTGGAACAGGGGAAGCCAGTGCTCCATGCCCTGATGTTTGCGGCCTTCGCTGACGGCCTCATAGAGCGGGTCATTGTCGGTGGCGGCGCCGACTTTAGCGATGTAGCTGGCGCGAAAGCGACGGATGACATCGGCATCGAGCTGGATTTCGGAGGCCGGGACAAGCTCGACAGATGACAATGTGCCGGTGGTGCGCTGGCTTTCTGCATCGAAGGATCGGACGGCGTCCAATGTGTCGCCGAACATGTCGAGACGCAGAGGGCTTTCGTGACCTGAGGGGAAGATGTCGACGATACCGCCGCGGATGGCGAATTCGCCCTGCTCTCTCACTGTGCCTGTGCGGCTGTAGCCATTGGCAACGAGATAGGCTGTGAGCTTTTCAAGATCGATGACATTGCCAACGTGCGCCGACCAGGCGGAATGTTCGACGAGTTCGCGCGGGGGTATGCGCTGTAGCGCGGCGTTGACGGTCGTCAGCAGAACGAGCGGTCGCTTGTCGTCGGGTTTCCGCGTGACAAGGCGCGAGAGGGTCGCCATGCGGTCGCTGACGATTTCGGGGTTCGGTGAAACGCGATCGTAAGGCAGGCAGTCCCAGGCCGGAAAGCGCAGGATTTCGAGTTCAGGTGCGAAATAGGCAAGCGCTTCCGACATGGCGGCAAGGCGCGCGTCATCGCGCGCGATGTGGAGGGTGATGCTTCCCTCTGTTTCGCTACGGGTGCGGGCGATGTCTGCCAGCACAAGGGCGTCGAAACCTTCGGGTGTTTCACCGAGCGTCAGACGGCCTTGCGCAGATGTTATTTTCTTCAGATCAAGCAAATGGGTTCCGCTTAGCCCTTGCGCGGCCAGAGCGTCCCTTCCAGATGGTTGAAGGTGCGGATGCGCTTCAGCAGATCCGTATCGAATTCGGCGGGCGTTGCTTCGCGGCCTGTAATCCAGTTGTAGAGGCTCGTGTCCTCGACTTCGATGAGGGTCTCATATTGTTCGAGTTCTGCGGGCGGCAGTGATTCCAGCACCGTGTCGGCAAAATGGCCGAGGATGAGGTCCATCTCCTTGATGCCGCGATGCCACGACCGGAATTTCAACCGGCGGATACGGGCGGGCATGTCTAGTGCGTTGTTATCGGTCATGAATCCTCGAGCGTTTGTGGGGAGGATATAGACCGGCTTGGCCGCTCTGTCAGCCTTCCTGTTTACCTGCGTTTGGCGATAGACTGCGGTTATGAATGAAACAGCCTTCGATGCCGAGAGTGCCCATCGCGTCTGCCCGTTGCCGGATGGGAGAAAACTGGGCTTTGCCGAGGGGGGTGACCCTAAAGGCACCCCGGTTTTCTATTTTCACGGGTTTCCGGGGTCAAGGCTCGAAGTGGCGCTTTTGCCTGCCAAGGGCCTGCGTCT
>Ga0098040_1001290_pt1 | contig 10938 bp, 12 predicted proteins | sample 7_EtaG_FD_75065 | JGI IMG/M metagenome (GOLD analysis project Ga0098040, IMG submission 75065) | Marine viral communities from the Subarctic Pacific Ocean - 7_ETSP_OMZ_AT15161 metaG | ecosystem: Environmental > Aquatic > Marine > Oceanic | place: Pacific Ocean | collected 2015-01-08 | reverse complement strand
CTTCTTTGCCTCTGTTTATCCTACTATTACGTCTGGACAAAGTACTAAAGTAATTATTGTTTCTACCCCTAAAGGTATGAATCATTTTTATCGTATGTGGCATGATTCAGAACAAGGTAAAAATGATTATATACCAACTGATGTTCATTGGTCTGAAGTTCCAGGTAGAGATGATGCATGGAAAGAGCAAACTATTGCTAATACATCAGAACAACAGTTTAAAATTGAATTTGAATGTGAATTTTTAGGATCAGTAGGTACTCTTATAAGACCTGATAAGTTAAAAAGTCTTGCTTATAATGATCCTATAAAGAGACATAATGGTTTAGACATATATGAAAACCCAAAACAAGAATCTAATTATCTCATAACTGTAGATGTTGCTCGTGGAATTGGAAATGATTATTCAGCATTTATCATTTATGATATAACTAAATTTCCATATAAGATAGTTGGTAAGTATAGAAATAATGAAATTAAACCAATGCTATATCCAAATATCATTAATGATATTGGTAAAGCATATAATAATGCATTCATATTAGTAGAAGTAAATGATATAGGAGATCAGGTAGCAAGTATTCTTCATTTTGATTTAGAGTACGATAATCTTCTTATGTGTTCTATGAGAGGAAGAAATGGACAAGTAGTTGGATCAGGTTTTTCTGGTAAAAAGTCTCAACTTGGTGTAAGGATGTCTCAAGCAGTTAAAAAATTGGGGTGTTCAAATTTAAAAGCCTTGATCGAAGATGATAAACTATTAGTATCTGATTATGAAATCATATCAGAATTAACTACTTTTATTCAAAAAAACAACTCATTTATGGCAGAAGAGGGTTGTAATGATGATCTAGCAATGTGTTTAGTTATATTCTCTTGGTTAGTCGCACAAGATTATTTCAAAGAAATGACTGATAATGATGTAAGAAAAAGAATATATGAAGATCAAAAGAATCAAATAGAACAGGATATGGCACCTTTTGGGTTTCTTTCTGATGGATTTGACGATATGGCACCTATTGTTGATGATAATACAGGAGATGTTTGGACTAAAGAAAATCCAATGCAAACTAAAGAATGGAATGTAGATGAATATGGAGATAATTCATTTATGTGGGATTATATGTAACAGAAATAAATATGAAGCAAATATTAATTGATTAAATAATTTTATGAGCATAATCATTTATCAAGATCATATAGAAATTCTTGAAGAAGAAAAGGCAGAACTTCAAAAAGAGGTTCTGTCTCTTCGCAGGAAGGTATCTTATTATCAGACAATTTTAGAAGAGGATGAAGATAATGAGTGGGGATTGTAGAAATCAACCAGTCATTTTTTATTCTGAAGAAATGACTAAAACTAAAATAACACTTCTATCTCTTAAGGGGATAAAGTTTCTAGAGGATTATGATGGAGTTAACAGAAGAAAACGTAATTACAGTTCTTGAAGAACTTCTTCCTTTATTGTAATGGACTTTGATAGTGAAATACGTTTAGATCATCTATTATTCACTGAAAGAAAATGTCGTGTATGTGGAGAAACAAAGGATCTTGTACAAGAATTTTACGTAACTAGAAAGAATAGAACTACATTATCATCATACTCTTATGAATGTAAGGATTGTACAAAAGAAAGAGTAAAAAGAACGAAGAAGAAGAAAATAACTAATAAGTGGGAGTATCCAGATTGGTAGTTCATGCACTGTTTCCCCGTTGAAAATATGCTTTTCAATAAATAATTTCAGTATAATTCTGGATTCGGAGAACATAAGATGCCACTAAATTTAGCATCTCCAGGGATATTGGTAAGAGAGGTTGATCTTACCAATGGTCGAATTGATCCAACAACGGATAAAATTGGAGCAATTGTAGCACCTTTCCCAAAAGGTCCTGTTAATTTACCAACACTGGTAAGTACAGAACAGCAATTAGTAGACATTTTTGGGGAACCGTCTGCCATCGACAAGCACTATGAGCACTGGTTAACTGCATCATCATATCTAGCATATGGTGGCGGTTTACGAGTAGTAAGAGCATCAGGAGATAATTTAACCAACGCACTAGCAGGAACTGCAAGTAGTATTACTATCAATAGTACTGAAGATTACGTAACAAAGACTTACGACGAGAACACAATTGGAAATGTTACAGTAGCTGCCAGAAACCCAGGTTCTTGGGCAAACGGTATCCAAGTAGCAATCATCGACTCATTTGCTGACCAAACATTGTCAGGAGAATTTGAAGATGTTTTAGTTGGATATGGTGTAACACAAGGTCTTGATGGTAAAGTACTAATTGGTGCAGGATCAACTTCATCCTTAAATGGTTATTACCTCAAAGGTTTAGTTACTGAAGTTGGTGTAGGAAATAGTTCAGTTAAAGTTAAGGTTAATTCTTATATTGATCCAAACGGAGATGAAGTAGAAGTAGATTATACTGCTGGAGGAACATGGCAGTTTGCTGGTAGCGGAACACTAGGAGTTCATTCCATTGGAGCGGGAGTTGCAACTGTTACTAAAGATTATGACTCTGCAGCAGATTGGTTTGATACTCAAACAGTTGACATCAGTTCAACAGGTATTTCAACAGTAACGTATAAGTGGAATGCTTTGGCAGGAAGACCAGGAACTTCATCATATGCAGAATCCAGAAAGTCTAAGAATGACGAAGTTCATGTTATTGTTTTTGACGGAAATGGTTCTATAACAGGAACTGTTGGTACTGTTATTGAGAAGCATATAGGTCTTTCAAAAGCGACAGACGCACAATTCTCTGCAGGTAGTCCTTCTTATTGGAGAAAATATCTTTATAATAATTCATCAGTTATCTTTGGTGGTAGTGCACCTGCAGGTATAACAACGACTGGATTTAGTGCAGACTTTACATTACAAGGAGATGATGCTTGGGATCAACCTGCAGAAGATATAATCTTCTCAGCAGCTGGAAACCAGACATTCACTCTTTCAAAAGGTTTCAATTACGATTATTCATCAGGAATATCTACCGCAGGTGCTTTAGATTCAACTAAAGCAGATATTAATGGTGGTTATGATATTCTTGCTAACACAGAAGAATATGACGTTGATTTCCTAATTCAAGGTTCTGCTAGTTATGGAAAAGAAGCAGCACAAGCATTAGCATCTAAACTTATTTCAGTTGCTGAATCAAGAAAGGATGCAATTGCATTTATATCACCATATAGGGGTGCATTTTTATCAGAATCATCTGATAATAAAACCAATACTATAAACTCTTCTGATTCAATTACAGATAATGTAGTATCATTCTTTGCACCATTACCTTCATCAAGTTACGCTGTATTTGACAGTGGATACAAATACATGTATGATAGGTTTGCAAATACATTCAGGTATATACCTCTAAACGGAGACATTGCAGGTATTTGTGCTAGAAACGATATTAACAATTTCCCTTGGTATTCACCTGCGGGAACAGCAAGAGGTTCAATCCTCAATGCTATCAAACTAGCATATAATCCAACAAAAACTCAAAGAGATTCACTCTATTCAAATAGAATAAATCCAGTAATCTTCTCTCCAGGAGATGGAATTATCTTATTCGGTGACAAGACAGGTCTTGCTAGAGCATCAGCATTCGACAGAATTAATGTTCGTCGTCTATTCCTCTTCTTAGAAGATGCAATCTCAGCTGCTGCTAAAGATCAACTATTTGAGTTTAACGATGAAATTACAAGAACAAATTTTGTAAATATTGTTGAACCATTCTTACGCGATGTTCAGGCAAAGCGTGGAATCACAGATTATGTTGTTGTTTGTGATCAAACAAACAACACTGCAGCAGTTATTGATGCAAATGAGTTCGTCGCTGACATCTTTATCAAACCAGCAAGATCAATTAACTTCATTGGTCTAACATTTGTTGCAACTAGAACAGGTGTTTCATTTGAAGAAGTAATCGGTTCCGTTTAATTAGAGGTTTAAAAAATGCCCACAAGACAACAAATCAATCCACCTCCATTAAGAAAGATTACTGACTTTAAAAGTAAGTTAATCGGTGGCGGTGCAAGGAGTAATCTATTTGAAGTTGTACTCAACTTCCCTAGTATTGCTCCCGCAAGTTCAGAAGTTCTTGACAAAGCAAGATTCTTAGTTAAAGCAGCAAATTTACCTGCTTCAAATATATCTGACATAACCGTTCCTTTCAGAGGTAGGATTCTCCACGTAGCAGGAGATAGAACTTTTGATAGTTGGACAATTACAGTTATTAACGATACAGATTTTGCTATTCGTTCTGCCATGGAAGCATGGATGAATGCAATAAACAGAGTCTCTGATAATACAGGTTCAACAGATCCTGCATCTTATCAAGCAGACGCAACTGTTTTCCAACTAGATCGTTCTGGAGAAACATTAAGATCTTATCGTTTTTACGATATTTTCCCAACTCAAGTTGCTCCTATTAACCTATCTTATGATACTGAAGGTATTCAAGAGTTTACTGCAGAGTTCCAAGTTCACTGGTGGGAAGCTGCCAAGGGTGTTGGTTCCGCAGCAGGTGGTGAAAATATCAACTAAATAAACATAGGAATATTTTAAGAGAATTTAATAATGGCGAAACTCTTTGGTTTTTCGATTGAAGATAATGAAAAGAAACCGAAAGGTATAGTATCCCCCGTTCCTCAGAATAATGAGGACGGGGCTGATTTCTATCTACAATCAGGATTTTATGGACAGTACGTAGACATCGAAGGTGTCTATAAGACTGAATACGATCTAATTAGACGGTATCGTGAGATGTCTTTACATCCAGAAGCCGATAAAGCAATAGAAGATATTGTTAATGAAGCAATTGTCAGTGATCTATACGATTCTCCTATAGAGGTTGAATTATCAAACTTAGACGCAAGTGATAAGTTAAAAAAGGCAATACGAGAAGAATTTAAAACAATAAAAGAAGTTATTGATTTTGATAAGAAGGCACATGAAATATTTAAGAACTGGTATGTTGATGGTAGATTATTTTATCTAAAAGTAATTGATGTAGATAAACCAGAAAAAGGTATTCAAGATTTAAGATATATTGATCCTCTAAAGATCAAACATGTTAGAAAAGAGAAGAAGAAAAACAATAAAGGAAATATACCTTTTGGTAGTAGAGCACCTATAGATTATCCAGAAATAGAAGAGCATTTCATATACACACCAAACTCAGGTGCTAATCGTGGACCTGGAAACTTTGGTGCTTCAAAGGCATCTATTAAAATTGCTAGAGATTCAATTTGCTTTATTACATCAGGACTAGTTGATAGAAATAGAAATACTGTTCTATCTTACTTACATAAAGGAATAAAAGCACTCAATCAGTTAAGAATGATTGAAGATTCGCTAGTCATCTATCGTATGTCTCGTGCTCCAGAAAGAAGAATATTTTATATTGATGTTGGTAATTTACCAAAAGTAAAAGCAGAACAATATCTTAAAGATGTTATGATGCGTTATAGAAATAAAATGGTCTATGATGCAAACACTGGAGAAGTTCGTGATGATAAAAAAATGATGAGTATGATGGAAGATTTCTGGCTGCCACGTAGAGAAGGTGGTCGGGGAACTGAAATCACAACTTTACCTGCAGGACAAAATCTTGGAGAACTTTCTGATATAGAATATTTCCAGAAAAAATTATATCGTTCACTAAGTGTTCCTGAGACAAGAATGCCTGGTGGTGGAGATGGTTTTAATCTTGGAAGATCTTCAGAAATTTTAAGAGATGAATTACAGTTTGCTAAATTTGTAGGTCGTTTAAGAAAGAGATTCTCAAATTTATTCAATGATCTTTTAAAAACACAATTAATTCTTAAAAATATTATTGCTCCAGAAGATTGGGAATCAATTAGCGATCATATACAATATGATTACCTATATGATAATCAGTTTGCTGAACTTAAAGAATCTGAATTATTAGAAGGAAGATTGGGAATATTAGCAACTATTGAACCATATATTGGTAAGTATTATTCTACTGAATATGTTCGTAAGAAAGTATTACGTCAAACTGATGCTGAAATTATTGATATTGATGAGCAAATAGAAGATGAAATATCAAAAGGTATTTTACCAGATCCATCATCTATTGATCCAATAACTGGAGAACCATTACCCCCACAAGATGGGATAGATGGAGAAGCAGGACAAGTTCCTACTGACGGAGAAGCACCAATGGTAGATCCTCAAGATGGAGATAGTGCAGTTTTACCTGAACCAAAAGGCGGGAAAATCTAGTATAAATAAAAATAAATATAACATTAAATCATGGAAGATATTATTAATGCCATAGCAACAGATGCTTCTGCGTCTGAAGTTTCTGATTCTTTGAAGAATGCAATTTTCACAAAAGCAGCAGAAAAAATTGATGCTCTGAAACCCAGTGTAGCAGCTGCTATGTTTGATCAACCTGAAGGGGAAGTTGAAGCAGAAATTGAAGTTACTGATACACCAGAAGAAGAATAAAGATACTTAATTTAATAAATATAAGATAGTATTCTATATTCTATACAAGAAAAACTGAGGAACCAAACGAATGACAAGAATTCTCGTAAAAGGCGAACAGATAACTGTACCAAATACAGTGGGTGCTGCAACTAGTTTTAGTCAAGCAACTGTTGTTCGTTTAGCAAACCCATCTACTAATGACAGAGTAGTTACTGTTGCTGAAAATAACGGCGGTTCCGCTACGATAGGAACTTTCACATTATTAGCAAATACATCAGAATTAGTAGAGAAGAATCCAACAGATGTTGTTTTCGTAAATACAGGAACTGATGTGTTAGGTGCTCAAGTAGGATTTACAAATTAGAACTATGAAACTAATAACAGAAGAAATCTCAGACGTTAAATTTATTACCGAAGGAAGGGGTAGTAAAAAGAAAATGTATATTGAAGGAGTTTTCCTACAAGGAGATCTCAAAAATCGTAATGGAAGAATGTATCCTGTTCAAACTCTTGTAAAAGAAGTTAACAGATATAATGAAGCATTCGTTGGTAAAGGTCGTGCTCTTGGAGAACTTGGTCACCCCGATGGTCCTACAGTAAACCTTGATAGGGTTTCTCATAAAATTACTTCTCTTCGTCAAGAAGGAAATAACTTTATAGGAAAGGCACAACTTTTAGATACACCTATGGGTAAGATTGCAAAATCTTTACTAGATGAAGGTGTTACTTTAGGGGTATCTTCTCGTGGTGTTGGATCACTAAGAGAAAGCAATAGTGGATGCAAAGTTGTTGGCGAAGATTTTATGTTAGCAACTGCTGCAGATATCGTTGCAGATCCCTCTGCTCCTGATGCTTTTGTATCTGGAATTATGGAAGGAAAAGAATGGGTTTGGGAAGGTGGAATTCTTCGCGAATCTCTCGCATCTCAAACAAAAAAACATATTAATACACTCGTAGAACAAAAAGCACTTGAAGAGAATAAGTTGAATCTATTCAATGAATTTCTATCAAATCTTTAAGTTCTATAAATAAATACAGATTATCACCGAATCTAATAACAAAAAAACAAATGTCCGTTGGTAGCAAATTAGACAAAATGGAAAAAATCGAAGAAAACGTGGTTACTAAAGGTGCAAAACCTGCAGAACCATTGCAAAAATTATCAGGAGCAGAAGTAGAAGACCTAGGCGGTCCTACTCCTGAAAACTATAGACCTGATGACGATTCAGCAAAGCTGAAAACACCTGGTGCAACACTTAAGCAAGTTAAGGATGTTGTTAATAAGGGTGCAAAGGCAGAAGAAACTGAAGTTGAAGGCGAAGAAGTAATCGCTGAAGACGAAGTAACAACTGATGAAGTTGTTGCTGAAGAAGAATCTTCTACTGAAGCAGAAGTTGTTGCTGAAGAGGAAACATCTGAGGAAGAAGTTGTTGCTGAAGAGCAAGCACCTGAAGAAGATAAGGTTGATGTTGAAGAAGACATCAATGCTCTTATTGCAGGGGAAGAACTTTCTGAAGAATTCCAAGAGAAAGCAAGGACAATCTTCGAGACAGCAATCAAATCTAAGGTTGCTACCGTTAAGGAAGAACTACAAGAAGCTTATGAAAAAGTGCTTGTAGAAGAAGTAGAAGCGGTGAAAAAAGATTTAACAGAACGAGTCGATTCATACCTTGAGTATGTTGCAGACGAGTGGGTTAAAGAAAATCAACTCTCAGTCGAAGAAGGACTAAAAGCTGAAATGACTGATTCATTCTTAGATGGAATGAAGAAACTATTTGAAGAACATTATGTAACTATCCCTGAAGACAAATATGATGTCCTAGAGAGTATGGTAGATAAACTTGATGAAATGGAGTCAAAACTCAATGAGCAAATCGACAAGAACGTTGCTCTAAACTCTAGATTAGCAGAATCCACAGCAGATGTAATTTTTGCAGAAGCAACAGAAGGATTAGCACTTTCACAGAAAGATAAGCTCGCTAAACTTGCAGAAAACGTTGAGTTTGATAGTGAAAATACCTATAGAGAGAAACTAGTTAACTTGAGAGAATCTTATTTCCCATCAAATACTAGTGCTCCAAAGAAAGATAACTCAGATACCCTAATTTCTGAAGGGGTTGAAGAACCAGTTAAGCAACATTCTACAAGAATGGATGCTTATCTTCAGACTCTAGGTAGAGTTGCCAATTCAAACAAGTGATTTTTAGATTATAAAATCAAACAAACAAATTTCGCATAAAAGGAAAATTCAAATGCAAATGTTCAACGCTGAACATCTACAGGAGAAGTGGGCACCAATTTTAGACCACGATGGTATGGATCCAATTAAGGATTCCCATCGTCGTGCGGTCACCGCAATTCTGTTAGAAAATCAAGAAAGAGCTGTTAACGAAGAAAGAGAATTCTTACAAGAGCAGCCAACAAACGCTACACAAAGCACATCATCCGTTGCAGGTTTCGGTGCAGACGCATCAGCACCTGTTGCAGGTTTTGACCCCGTGCTAATCAGTTTGATCCGTCGTTCTATGCCAAACTTGGTCGCTTATGACCTAGCTGGTGTACAACCAATGAATGGACCAACTGGTTTAATCTTCGCAATGCGTTCTAAGTACCAGTCTATGGGCGGTTCAGAAGCATTGTTCGACGAAGCAGATACTTCATTCTCTGGACAGAACTCAGGTTTCGATATAGAAGGTACTCGCTACGCATCTGGTGGTGGTGGAGAAGCAGTTGGTTTCGGTACAACTGGACCTACATCTGCTAACAACCCAGGTCTTCTTAACCCAGAGGGTTCACAAGCTGCTACAACTTATCCTGTTGGTCAGGGTATGGGAACAGCTGATGCTGAAGATCTAGGTACATCTGGAGACGAGTTCAACCAGATGGCATTCAGTATTGAGAAAGTTACTGTGACTGCGAAGTCCAGAGCACTCAAAGCTGAGTACAGTCTAGAACTTGCTCAAGACTTGAAAGCAATCCACGGATTGAATGCAGAGGCAGAACTTGCCAACATTCTTTCTACTGAGATTCTTGCTGAGATCAACAGAGAAGTTATTCGTACTGTATACAAAGCTGCTAAGTCTGGTGCACAGGCAAACGTTGCTTCTGCAGGTACATTCGACCTCGACGTAGACAGCAACGGCAGATGGTCTGTTGAGAAGTTCAAAGGACTTATCTTCCAGATAGAAAGAGATGCCAACGCTATCGCGAAAGAGACTCGTAGAGGAAAGGGTAACATGATCCTTTGTTCTGCTGACGTTGCTTCTGCACTAACAATGGCAGGTGTATTGGATTATACTCCAGCACTTAATGCTAACCTTAACGTTGATGACACTGGTAATACATTTGCTGGTATTCTTCAAGGTAAGTATCGTGTATACATCGACCCTTATTCTGCTAACTCTAATGCTGCTGCTCAGTACTACGTTGTAGGATACAAAGGTTCTTCACCTTATGACGCTGGATTGTTCTATTGCCCTTACGTTCCACTACAGATGGTTCGTGCAGTTGGCGAGAATACCTTCCAACCAAAAATTGGCTTTAAGACTCGTTATGGTCTTGTTTCCAACCCATTTGCTGAAGGAACAACCGCAGGTCTTGGACGTATCACTGCTAATAGCAACAGATACTACAGACGTGTTCGTGTTAACAACCTAATGTGATAAGAAGTTTATATCTTCTTTATTTCAAAGACTCTCCTTCGGGAGGGTCTTTTTTTATAAATAATTGAGACTATATTTAAGTCTCATATGCGTTCTGATATTAGAAGAAGACGAGAGAAGCATCAAGAATATCTTAATAAAAGAAAAGATATTCCTTGTATGGATTGTGGTGGAAAGTTTCCTTCTGTTGCGATGGATTTTCATCACATAGATGAGAGTATAAAAGATCCAAAATTTGCTAATTTAAAAACTTGGAGTATGAAGAGGATTAATGAAGAATTGGATAAGTGTGCTGTACTCTGTGCTAACTGCCATCGTGTAAGACATAAGACACATCATCTAAATAACTAATTTTTATGCTAATATATAATATGTACAGAAACTTACTAAGTAGGTTTCATAATTTTGGAGTTTCCAGAATGGCTAAAAAATTGCCGTGGGGAAGTTTTTCCCATGAAGATCTTCGTGTTGATCATGAAGATGATATATACCAGAATTTTCCATTTCTAAATTACATAGGAATGTTGATGGTAAAAATAAATGAACTTCGCATTGGTGATAATGCAGTTCGTAGTATTCAAGACACCATATCCCAAAAAATAGTGGGATTAACGGGGTCTCTTTTTAATGGTTGGGACAGATCATCTTGGCCAATTCCTTTTGTTAGAATTAAAACAGAAGATAAGCAAGATAAAGAAGCATTTGATAGAAGGCACACTATAAAAGTATGTCGTGGATTTAAACATTTAGTAGATGAAGTTCCAGGTGCAGAATATGAAAGATCTTTTCCTAAAAATGGAGGAGT
>Ga0098040_1001289_pt1 | contig 10938 bp, 8 predicted proteins | sample 7_EtaG_FD_75065 | JGI IMG/M metagenome (GOLD analysis project Ga0098040, IMG submission 75065) | Marine viral communities from the Subarctic Pacific Ocean - 7_ETSP_OMZ_AT15161 metaG | ecosystem: Environmental > Aquatic > Marine > Oceanic | place: Pacific Ocean | collected 2015-01-08 | reverse complement strand
GGATCAGTTTGAGGGGTTGGTGTCGGTGGATGACATCAAGAGCTTCAAGCCGGACCCGGCGGTGTATGCCTATGCACGACGGGCAACCGGGGCGATGGATAAGCCTCTGTGCCTGGTGTCCAGTAACGCGTGGGATGTGATTGGTGCCCGGGCGGCGGGGTTGACGGCCATCTGGGTGCAGAGGGATGCCGGGAAGGTGTTTGAAGATTGGGGGATTGAGCCTAATGCGGTGGTTCGGAGTCTTTCGGAGTTGCCTGGGGCTTTGGCTAACCTCTGACCTTCAGGTGGCTGCACGGCCCGGGAAGGGCTACTCAAAACATGCTCCTCGTGCACATGCATGTGGCGCCTGGGCTGGTCAAAACGCGTACAAACCATAGCGAAAGCTTTCTGACCTGCTCCAATTAGAGCAAACGCCATGTCCGGAAATTGTCACATTGCGCCCAGCAGCATGTGCCGACAACAGAAATGAAAGGGTATGCTGTCCACTCTTGGTTGTTGTGTCCAGCACAAATTGCCATCCTTGATCAGAGCAACTCGGTTTACCAGTGATGTTGCCTTCGAGCATGATAAAGACACAGTTCTCCGAAGAACAAAGATTGTCATAGTAGGGGCCAAACCCAAGAGTCTTGATCGAACAATTCGTACACGTTCCGGCATACCCCAAAATTGACCAAGAAATAGCCGCTACTACAAAGAAGATTTTCTTCATCAGTGCACCGCTATCACCCACTAAACTGAGATAACTCAAAGCTAAGCTCCGTTTATTCTAGTTATAAAACAAGTTCATGTATCGCTAATGAAGGAGAGTCCCATGAGTTGGAACGAGGCTGTAGAAAGAACCGATATCGAGCCGTTCCTATCTCAGTAAAATCCATCGTTGCCCTATCAAAGCCTGTACTCGGCAGCGCCAGTTTACTGGTATCGGCTGTAACTGGGTGCTGCAAGCTAATTTCCGGAACGAGAGGGCATGTACAAAGAGCGTGCGTAAGGGCGACCATCGGAACCACATTTATACGAGTATAGCTCTATAGTCTTTCCCGATATATATGCAGCGAGAGCCATAGAGTACATGCTTTGAAGTTCCTCCATTGACCCGTTCATCGACTCGACGTACCAAATCCCTTGTTCCATTTTTGGGCAGCTCAGTTTGTTCTCCCAGCCTCCGGATATCACAAACTTACTGTTCAAATGTTGCTTATCCAAGCGATGTTTGCCTTTCCATGTAGTAGCCTGCGCTAACCTGTGAAGCTACTGCAACCAAAATAGCAACTCGCATGTTTCTTTCCTTGATGGCTGGTGATTGGTAACGAGGCTGTATGAGCTCTAATTCTTCGCGTCATAATAGACCAGATCGGCTGGTCAGATCTAACCTCGATATCTCGAAGCCCACAAAAGAACGCGGCTGAAAGTACTGGACTTACCCTGGTACGCATACCAGCAACTGAATCGATAACTAATCAAGGTTGGCGAGCTCATCATCTGAAATATGCGGCAAGTCCAGGTACCGTACTGAGTGGTGACAGCGATCCCTATAAGGATAAATTATCTGCCTCGCTCGTCGGTTGATTCTGAGGTATACCCCGAAGTTTCCCCGGCCTACCTCAATGGGAAAGGGGAAGCGTGCTCGAATGACGGGAATTGATCAACAATAAGGCGGTTAGATGCAAAAGTAAGCAGCCCTAACACTGATTCGCCCAGTCTGAGAGGCTTGTCACAAAGCAGTTAGAAGTCTTCGTTAAATGATCGAAAATCTTCCGATAACGTCGGTTACCCGAGATAATGGTTCTAATCTATCCAGCAGGCGGCGACAAGTCTTGAAAGTACGAAGTAAGCTCAATTTTTAGAATGTTGGGCTTTACCTTTCCCATGAAATATACTAGATTAAATTTCAGTAATTCGTGGCAGACTCTTGGTCCTGAATGTCGAAATGTCGAAATTTTGAAATATGGAAAGTTAATTGGAGTTAGATAAGGATGTCTTGGGTGCTAATTTCTTGTGTTTCCATTTATATGGTGGCGCATAAAAATTTCTTCGTTATCCCTCTGCTTAATCCTTTTTTCCTCCTTTGTCGATTCTGCTTATCCAAACGAGTTGGAGTTCGTATTCGCTAACATAAATCATCAGTTATAAGCTTAGGCAATAATTGATAGATTTAAAATAGATCGAAATTTTTGTATTCTGTGGTCACAAATTATGAGTTGTCGGCACCATGGGAGATGACTTTGTCGAAAATTGTAAATAGATAAAGGATAAATTATGAAAAAATATATCGTTATCGTTATGCTTGCATTTTCGGCACAAGTAAATGCTCTGAATTGGACTAAGGATGCAAAGGTAAATTTTGTTAGAACTTATGATGGTGTTACCTATTCTATTGGTCTTGTAGGTCAAAGCTGCCCAAACCAGAAGAACTATTTTTACGTAAATGACCGCAAAAATAATCATTCTTTCAATACTATCGCACTTTCATCTTTGATGTCTGGAAAGTCGGTGAGGATATCATATACTCTGGACCCGAATGGAGTTCATTGCTTTGTTAATGGTATATGGATAAAACATTAGAGCGCCTTATTATTTAAATGCTGAGGCATTTTTGCTATGTCAGCAGAATGAGTATTGTTTGATAAGGGCTTGGATTACCTAAGTATGCTAAATAGAAATTCCAATTTTCAGGCGTGCCTAGTAACTATTTTTGGTGAATTTGTTATTTTTAAGAAGGATTTTAGCTTGTGATTAAAAGAATAGTTGTTTTTTTACTAGTTATGTCCATGCAGCTAATATTTAGTAGCGCTTATGCCGGATTTTCTCTTGGGAGCGGTAATTTCAGATGGCAAGAAGTAAAAACATACGCTTCGTCCGGCGCCGCAAGTTTAGGTTGTAGTTTGGAGTTGAGAGAATTAAATAATTCCGCCTATACTACATACTCAAATAAGATTTGCAGATATTCCAGAGATTTGGGAGGTTATCAAGCTTCGGCACGCATGCGTTCAACTTCCATAGATGCAACAGTATATTCGACTACTCTTCATATGGAATATCAGGGAAGTAGGGCTGATCATGTTTCCGAAACTGAAAGTATGGCAAAAAGCAGATGTGAGCAAGAATTCACACTGGTTAATCCGTTTACACAAAATGGTGGTAGTTCTACCTTCAGTCATAATTGTACCAAAGGGGATGATGCTAGATCCTCTTATTATGCTCGTTGGAGCGACTCAAACCCCTCAGGAATTCTTAGAAAATTTAGGTATAAACCAATTGGCCTTCCAAAAATAACCATAAACTCTCCGGCTCAGGGCGGATCAAGTGAACTTGGTGACGCAGTCCTATTCTCAGCAACGGGATCCGACCCACTTAAAGGTAACGTCGCTAGTTCAATTAGATGGAGCTCCAGTAAGCAGGGACATTTAGGCTCAGGAGGAAGTTTCAGTCTCACAAATCTAGTGGCCGGGTCTCATCAAATTTCCGCCAACCTAACCGTTGATGGTTACGATGCTGCTACTGTCACCCGTACCTTTACAATAAATGATATCCGGCTCAGTAATCCGCAGGCAGTACTCAAAACACCACATGAGGCCTATTTAGCCGTGCCCTTGTCAATAGCAACAGCGACAATAAACGGTGAGAACCACAAGAATAGTGTAACTTGGACATCCAGCATTGATGGCACCCTGGGAGTAGGCGGCGCGATTTCACCAAACCTGTCCGCAGGAACCCATATCATCACAGCCAGCTTATCTAAAGACGGTAACGGAAAGTCCACACAAACGACTGTGACGATAGTCGAAGACTACCCTCACTTGAAGGTAGATGAACCACAAAGTGGACGAATTCTGGATATTGATGAGGTGATCAGCTTCAAAGCGGATGTAACCTTTAGGGGAGCGCCAAGCAGCAACGCATCTATTTTGTGGACTTCTAGTTTAGATGGAGCATTAGGTAGCAGCGACCAATTCACCAAGTCTGGACTCACCGAAGGTCAGCATGAGATTACTGTTTCTGCCACTGAAAATGGGGAAGTCAGCACTAAAATCATATACTTAACCATTTATGACTCGGAGAAGAACTTAGGCGACGAAAACGACGGTCAGTGCATGGGTGGTAACCCGATCAACTTGATTACGGGTAACAAATACCATGAGGAATTGGATTTCTCGACATCTACTGAATTGCCTATTTTCGTTAAGCGAAGCTACAACAGTGCCTCCAAGTATAAGGGTTTGTTTGGTTATGGATGGAGTAGCAACATAGAAGAGCGAGTTGAGTATGATGAAACTGCTCAGCAAGCAGAGGTGGTAAAAAGTACGGGCGCTGTCCAGCGATTTGACCTCAGTGAAGGTGTGTGGATTGATGATAGTTCAGACGAGGGCACGCTGGATAAACTGACTAATGGTTGGCGTTATACCAAATATGACGGTACGGTTAAGACATATGACGAACAAGGCAATATTCTTTCAATTGTGGCGCAAAATAAACTATCGCTGGAATACAATTATATAAATGGAAACCTAAGCTCCATCACAGATGCATATGGCCAGTCAATTTCCTTTGCATATAACAGTGATGGCTTTGTTGAGTCATTTACAGACCCGGATGGGTTCGTGTACATATTTGACTACCTGAACGACAATTTGGTTAGCATTACCTATCCAGATCTGACCCCGCAGGATATCTCAGATAATCCAATTAAGAAGTACCATTATGAAAACGCAAGCTTTCCCCATGCATTAACAGGGTTGACTGATGAAGAAGGCATTCGGTTTGCCGACTGGACTTATGATGAGTATGGGCGGGCAAAATCGAGTGCTCATCATAACGGTGTTGAAGAGTTTTCGATTGTCTACAACCCAGACGGCACGGTTACCACGACCAATGCCTTAAACAAGCAAACGACCTATCATTACAAGTCGGTTAAAGGGCTCTTGAAAGTAACAGATGTTGAGGGGCATCAAAGTGCGCACTGTGCTGCAGCCTCGACTAAGACCACCTATGATCCAGAGACCGGATTTGCGGACAGCAAAACGGATTGGCGTGGTAATCAGACTCTACTAGAGCACAATCGCTATGGTCAGCTGACCTCGTCAACGATTGTTGACACTGGCATTGGCTGGAGTGAAACACCGATCAACGAGCGGGTAACAATCACGACGGAATACAACGCGTCTAGGCTACCAGAACTGACTACTAAACCAGGTCGTACAATTGAATGGAAGTATACTGCTAATGGTCGGTTGGAGCGATTTACCCAGACCGATACTACTACGCATGCAGAACCGTACTCCACTAATGGTGAAACTCGCATTACTGAGTATAACTATACCTTTTATGAGGGAACCAACTTAATACATACCGTGGACATTGACGGACCGCGGAGAGATAAGATAGATGTTCTTAGTAAGGAATTTGACGAAGAGGGTAATCTGGTCGAAGTACGAAATGCCCTCGGCCATGTTACTAGATACCAAAACCACACTGCTCGTGGGCTCCCCCAAAAAGTAATCGATGTTAACGGTTTAGTAACTGACCTTGAATACAATGCCCGTGGTTGGCTAACCAAAAAGACTGCCCTCTCATCCAAAGGGGATTCGGTTACACTGTATAACTATTATGATAATGGTTTATTGAAGACGAATACATTACCTGATGGTAGCTCTTTGACCTACAAATACAACGGTGCACGCCAGCTAAAAGAAATTGTAAATAACTCTGGCGAGAGAAAAATTTTTAGCCCCAACGTACTTAACGGTGATTGGAAAGACCTGACATACGCTGACGCTGGCGGCAGTGAAACGTATCATCGGTTCAGGAAATTTGACGAGCTGGGTCGCGTAAGGCTTGAGACAACTAATGCCGGCCACCATATTGACTACGACTATGATCCGGACGGTAACGCTACACTGATCACTGAAGACATAGTATATGGTCAGGATAGCCAGGTTCGGTTGACGCTTAGTAAGTTTGATGCCCAGAGCCGCTTGCGAGTAAAAACCTCAGATGATCAGCCGGTCGTGACTTATGACTATGATCTGGCTGGTAATCTCATCGAGATCAAGGTGACAGGTGCTGATAACCAAATCACGGAATATGTCTACAATGGTTTTGGTGAAGTGATTTATGAGGATAGCCCGGCCACGGGTACAAAAACTATCTACCGAGATGAAGCAGGTAATATTGTAAGAGAGATAAACAGTGACAGCCAAGAAGTTGAGCGCAAGTATGACGAGCTCAACCGACTAAAACGAGTGATATACAGAGAATCTGCTTCGGAAAATGTCGATTATGAATATGATGGTGTAGGTGTTAACGGCATTGGCCGCTTGACGTCAGTTACCGATGAGAGCGGTAGTAAGAACTTTGAATACGACGACCAGGGGTATCTGGAAAGAGTTAACTACTCGATTGTTGGGGAATCCTATGCAATTGATTACGACTTTGATAAGGCCGGGAAGCTTATCCAAGTAGTGTATCCCAGTGGCCGTTCAATAACCTATGGATATGATTCACAGGGCCGACCAAATCATATCGATGCCGGTAGTAAGGGGACTCTGGTTAACGAAGTGGATTATTATCCATTTGGTCAGTTTAAAGAGATAGAGTACGGCAGTGGCCTACGGCGTGAAATCAAGCTTGATGATACCTACAGGCCTGCGCATCTAACCCACCATTGGCTCTCTCAATCTGAGAAAATTGTATATGACTTTGATACTGCTGATCGCATTCGGGCCCAATCGCGGTCGCTCGAATTTGGAGCGACTGCTCGTATGCTTGAGGCAAAGAGCTTTGAGTATGATCATGCAGACCGCTTGGAAAAGAGTGAGTGGAGAAAAATTAACGGCGTCAGTCAAACTGATGAATTCATTCATTACGACTACGACGACTTTGGGAACAGAATCACCAAGCAACAAAAGTCCGCTCTCAACGGTATAAATCGACACTGGTCTTACGGTGTTAATTCGACCAACAACCAAATTACATCCCAATCTGTTGCTCAAGACGGCTCAAGTTTCGAGTTGACACACGAGTATGCGTATAAACCCACTGGACAAACGTCTAGCGATGGCGAGTTAAGCTGGACATACAACCATGCGCAGCGTATGGCCTCAGTTACCAACAGCGAAAACTTGACGACTGAGTACCTATACAATGCAGCTGGACAGAGGGTCGAGAAGAAATCGGGTTCAGAGATTACTCATTTCCACTACGATCTGGGTGGGCAGTTAATTGCTGAGACGGATAGCAGTGGGTCCATTATTCGCGAATATTTCTATCTTGGGTCCATGCCTGTTGCGATGGTTACCGGGGACTCGGTCTATGAGGATGTTCCAAGTTCTTCTACGGAACTCGTGGGCAATGATCGCGTTCGCATGGATGCAGGAGAAGGGGAAACCAGGGAGATTCTCCTGGGAGCCATAGGGGACACTGAAATCAGTGGACAACTGGTAAGTGTCAGCAGTAAGAGCTCTGGCAAAGAGGAGGTCGGGCTGACAATTCGTGAACAACAGGATGGCGCTTCTGGGGCTAGGGTCGATGTGTCTCTGGCTGTGGTCCACGGCTCTGATGTATCGATGATTACTGTTAAGACGCCGGAAGGGAAAATCGTGCCAATACCGATGTTCTCCGATACCACCAGTGACCCAAGCATGGAAGTCGATATTACCTATTCCGGTGGAACCACGGAACAGCTGGTACTGACGCCTAAAGGCGAATACGTAAAGCTTGATCGTGAAGGTCAGCAGATCAACATTTACAGTTCTGGCAATGGCAGCGACTGGTCAATATTGAAGACCATCAGTCTACCGATGCTGGATGAAGTTTACATTGGTGCCCAAGCCTCTAATGCCACCGTAGATATTGAGACAAGTTACAAAACAGCGAACGATAACCTGTTCTATCTACACGCAGACCATCTCAATTCGGTTTATGCGGTATCCAGCAATCTGAGCCAAAATGTGGTGTGGCAGCGAAAAGACTTTGAGAGTGGGGCATCACCATTCGGTATGGATAGCATATCTAATGAGGGTGATGTGTACTCTGGAGTGTTTGAGATGCCATTTCGGTTTCCTGGACAATATAGTGATGTCGAAACAGGAACGTTTTATAATTATTATAGAGACTATAATCCCATCTTGGGTCGATACCTTCAGAGTGATCCAATTGGGTTGAAGGGCGGATGGAACACCTATTCTTATGTTGGTGGGAACCCGATAAACTACATTGATCCTCTTGGTCTTGAGACAAATGCACTGGTTTTTGAAGGTGTTGGCTGGGGTGGATCATCATTTGGACATGTAGCTACAGATATAAATGGAACGACTTATACATACGGGCCAAGTGGAATGACAGTTATCCCAACGGATATTTATTTGGAGAGAAACCAATTCCGAGATGCGAAGGTTTTAAAATTGAACCTTAACTTCGAACAAGAAGAAAAACTCGAAAAAAGATTGAGTTGGCAGGTTAATAGAGGCAGCTACGGTGCGCTGGGATATAACTGCGCTGATCCTTTAGAAAGTGGGTTGGAGCAGCTAGGATATGATCTCGGAAATAGCGTAACACCAACGGGTCTTCATAACGCACTTCAAGGCGAAGGATTAATTAATAGTGAAACATTAGTGCCTCGTTCATCTGCGCTGGGAAATATTGGGAAATATGACAATGCGCCATGGGCGGGATGGTAAATTACCTATGAAAATAGCAGTAGTTTTTATTCTTATAATTTTTTTTAGCTATTTTGCTTTGTTTTTTGTTCTAGGGCTTTTAAAAGACTATGAGTGGTCTGATATGGACTGGAATAACAGTGGCACGGTGAGCGTATTCGAGGTTATGAATGCTACAGATGTAGGCGTAAGGGATAGCGGTAAAGGCTGCAAGGAATATTATAGTTTAAAGGATGGCTTGGCGATAAGAGAGGTCTGTCCAAATCAGTGAAAGGCACGGTTCGGTGCTAGAGATGTGTCCAGATTGGTTCTATTAGACTTGTAAGTGGCTACGATAGGTATGCGTACGTTGAAGGTAATCCAACGCCCCAATGTCAAAGCTTGATATTAATGAGCTTTGGTGGGAAAGCATAAAAATCAATTTCACTTTTGTTGCGAAAATGACAGTGTGAAGGATGGCAAATGTTCTATGATTCGACTATTGGTCGCTACAGTTTGTTTCTTGGTTCAGTGTTCGTGATGGAGATGGCTTCAGTGAGATGGCTTATATGTACTTTTATTTTATTATTACCCGCTGTATCTAGTGCGGAAGATGTTAACTGCTGGGGCTCTGTGTTAATGGTAATGGACTATCCAGAGAGATGTGGTGGAAACACTGCTTTTAAAACCACGCGATCTCATGGGAAGTGGATCTGCCCACCATCAGATAAGGGAAATGTTATTGTTTTAGCTGCCTTGGCTGCCGGGAAAAGGTTGGAAGTCTATATAGATAGTAAAAACGGAGCGTTTGGTTGTGGTTCGTTGAATCATTACGTAAAGGCCCGATATGTAATCGTGAAAGGATAGATGGGTTTATGGCCTGACAATAAAATTGATGTTACGAATTTTTAGGTTGACGTTGTTTGTTGGGTTGTCAGAAAAAATAGAGCTTAATATTATGTGTTGCGTATAGTGCAGAAAAATATAGACTAAAGGACTATGAAGTTATGGTTAAGCATTGTTTGTTTTTGTTGATTTTCTGCTTTTTGTTTTCCGGGAACTCTTACAGTTCTTGCAACGGGCGTGCTTGTAGTAACGTATATATTGATAGAATATACGTAAAAACTACAGCTCCAGAAATCCTGATTGGCACTACCGGTGATGAAACTGGACTAAACTGCAATGCCAGAGCAGGTGTTTATGTGACTCTTAACGGAGAAGGATTTTATAATCATAGTCAAGTCTTGTCTGTGCTTTTGGCAGCGCAAGCAGCTAACAAAAGGGTTCTCGTCAGAATTGCGGAAGGTTCGGAAAATTGTGATATTCTTTATGTTACACTAGACAAGCAGTAAGTTTGCGTTGGGAAGATAGAAAGTTATTGTAGATTAGCTTTCAAAAAAGGGAGTTTAAGTTGAGAAGAGCTGTAGTAGTGATTGCTATATTATTTTCAATGCAATCCGCGATTTCTGCTGGACACTATCAATCTGGAAGTATTAAGAATATAACGGCTACGACGGCAGGGTTGATGGTGATGATGGATACAGGAATGCCGTCAAATTGTGAAGGTTCTCCTCATGGTTGGATGCTGATTGAGCAAAAGAACACGACCATGATTTCGGTGGTGCTAGCAGCATGGGCGTCTCAGAATAGGTCTGGCACCATATATACGTCTGGACGCTCAGGTGGTAGTAGATACTGTCTAGTTACTCAATTCGATCCAGCCAACTAAGGCGTACAAGCAGCTACTGTGAGGCTTCGTCCAGTCGGAGCAAACTAGTCTGAGCGTTTCGCCAACCACTCCGCCATTTCCAGCCAACTTTCCTTCGGCGCCTTGCTACCTGCCAGGATGCCCATGTGGCCGCCGGGGGTAACCCGGAAGGTAACGTCCTTCGAGCTGACATGGTCTTCGATGCGTTTAACAGCGCCGGGTGTTGCCAGGGTGTCGGTGTCGCCGGCGATGGCAAGTAAGTTGGCGTTTACATTTTCCAGCCTGGCAACGTCTTCACCGATCTGGATCTGGCCTTTGGAGAGTTCGTTGTCGATCCACAGGCGTACCACGGCGTCCTGCACGATGCCGCCCGGGTAGGCGACCATGCGGTCGAGGAAGGCGGAGGTAGTGGCGTGGCTGGCGACGAAGTCGCGGTCGCCCAGGCGGACGATGAGTTCCCAGTAGCCCATCACGCTGCCGATGGGGTTGGTGAGTTTGAAGCCGATGGTGTTGGCCCAGCCGGGGGTGTGGAACCAGTGGGGTTTGACGTCGTGCAGGCGGAAGCCGGTGCGTTTGCGGACGAAGTCGGCAACGTCG
>Ga0098040_1001288_pt1 | contig 10949 bp, 21 predicted proteins | sample 7_EtaG_FD_75065 | JGI IMG/M metagenome (GOLD analysis project Ga0098040, IMG submission 75065) | Marine viral communities from the Subarctic Pacific Ocean - 7_ETSP_OMZ_AT15161 metaG | ecosystem: Environmental > Aquatic > Marine > Oceanic | place: Pacific Ocean | collected 2015-01-08 | reverse complement strand
TTGAAGCTGTTGAAGCTGTTGAAGCATTTGAAGTATTTGAAGTATTTGAAGTATTTGAAGTATTTGAAGTATTTGAACTTCTTTAAGTATTTGAAGAATTTTAAGAAATTTAAGAAATTTAAGAATTTTAAGAATTTTAAGAATTTGAACTTTTTTAAGAATTTTAAGAAATTTAAGCTGCTGAAGAAATTTAAGAAATTGAGGATATTCAAGATCCAGCATCAGCATCAGGATCAGGATCAGCATCAGGATCAGCATCAGCATCAGGATCAGCATCAGCCAGCATCAGCATCGAGCCAGCATCAGCATCAGGATCAGCATCAGCATCAGGATCAGCATCAGCATCAGGACCGGAATAAAAAAATGATCACAAAACAAAAAAAGGGTTTGACGAGGGGATTTCAATATCGTATCCTCCCCGTAGATCTGAAACGAAAACAAGAAAGGAAAGACCAATGAACAACGCAAAAAACATCACAATTTACACGTACAACGAAACCTGCACCCGCTCTGGTGAGGTCTGCGTATCCCCCGAGGGGCGTCTCGATGATCTGGTTGAGCACCGAGGATCTAGAGAGGATCTCATCGTCGAGTCTCTGCTCACTCTGCACAATCGACTCGGACAGAGCCACTATCAAAAACGTCGAGCAAAAAATGTTTTGGATGAGGTGATCGGAACGACCTCGACTCGCTATGCGAGAGTACACGACATTACGATTGCGGAGGTGATCTCGGATCTCATGGGTGGAGATGGTCAGCGATTCGAGATCCCGAACCTTGAGGTCGATCTCGAATCGGCCAAATCCTACACTCTGATCGATCTGGTCGAGCGGATCACAATCAATATCCGGCAAGATTATAATTCCGGTGTGATGACCTATTTGTTTCGAGATGGATCAGCTATCGGAATCCAGCAAAACGAAGGTGCCTGGGATCTGGCATTTCCCTACTGCCAGTGCTGGGCCGAAGGGCCGGATGAGGGTTGCGAACAAGATCATGACCTCTACCAGTAAAAACATCTTGCAACCCGAAAATCAATCGCTATTATTGCAGCAGATCTGAAACGAAAACAAGAAAGGAAAGAACGATGATAGGAAGAATCAACTCGCAATGGCTGACTGACGCCCGGTCCAACGAATCGGAGGACTCGACCCTCGAAGACTGGATTCGCTCTGCTCTCAACCTCGCAGCAGAGGTCGATGATGATGGAGCGGTCTGGGTCGGACGCTGGCTATCCCAGACAGAGATCGATGACCTCTGCAACCGCATTGATCGAGGAGTGTAGACGATGACATTATCAGCGAACCTATTCGGACTCCCCTCTCCAGATCGTCTGGAGCTACTCCGAGCGATGCGTCGAGTATCCAAGATCCAAGCAAACGCTGGAGGTCACTGGAGAGAGGAAGATCTCTTCTGGTCGAAATCGGTACTCTCCGAAATCATCGATATCATTGCCAACAAACACGGTCGAAAAATCGTGATGGCCGAACTCAGAAAACTCGAAAGGAAAGATTCATGAAGCAGCCAAAATGTCAAACTTGTGATGGTTGGGGAGGGCTAGTGCTCGGCAAGAATAAATGGGCTACATGTCCGAAATGTGCTGGCTCAGGAACAACCAAAAACGACAACCCGAAATCGGGAATGGGACTAACTTTCTCCGAATTGAAAAAGGGGCGATTGCTATGAACGAAATCAAATACATGATCGTCTTGTGCGGAAAATGCAACCATGAACTCGATCTATCGGCTGACGGATGGTCTGCTGTCCTCTGCGATGTTTGCCGAAACGAAATACGTTTCGATGATCTGGTTTTAAAAAATGAGGAAGGGGCCAACATCATCAACCCTCCTCGCAGCAACGACTTGGATCAGTAGTAGATAATTTTAATTTAATGATTGTGAAACCGTTTTGTTTTTGTTTTAATACGGTATCACAATCAACGAAAGGAAAGACACAATGAATAGATCAGACGTAACGACCTACCTCACCGGACTCCTCGGTGAACTGGATGTGAGCAAGAGGACCGAGGAGGAGCTTCACGATCTGGCCGAGACTCGCTCTCAAGACATTCTCGATTGGATCGATGATGAGGTCAAAAAACGTGAGCGTATCGCAGAGTCCAAGAGAATATACGCCTTGCAAGAAAAACTGATGTGCGAGGATGCGTACAAAGAATTGCTCTCGGAATCTCTGGTCAACGTCAACTACGAAATCGTACTCGAAGAAGTTCAGACCGGATTAGAGATCTATATCCACGATCACCCGGAGGAATTTCCCGTCATGGAATCGACATGCAAAAAGTGCAAAGCGGTGCAGTACGATTCTCTCTCGACCATTCCCTACTCCGATCTGGAAAAGGTTGCCAATTCGGTTTGGCAAGATATCCAATACGAACTCGATCAGCGTGTACAGGCTGAAGAGATCTACTGGAGCGACCTCGAACAGCAAGATCAATTAGAAAGGACAAGAGGATGAGTGGAGCCCACAAGAAGAAACGACCGATTTGCATCCAATGCAAAGTTAATCCATGCGTCAGGATCGCTGAATACTTTTGCACGATGCGATGCGGATTTATCTATGCGGTGAGAACATTGCAAGAGATCCGAGTCCATTGGTGCCAGGTTTGCTATCGGTGGGAAGACGATTGCAACGAGGAAATGATCTGCCCGAAATGCCGGGAAACCGAAAAGGAGGACGACCAATGACATACGTACCGAACCTCGGACACTATAGCCCAGACGGAATTGTGTGGGCGAACATCTTCTACCGCAACCAACATGCTGTACGCATAGAGTTGTTCTCCACCGAAGAACTCTCCATCGCAGCAAGAAAGATCTGGGAAGAACAGATGGAGATTGCGGGTGGAGGAGATCCTTCTCACATCGTGCCAGATGATGGTATGCAGCAGGAGATTAGTGATAACGAGTATCACTCGCTGGTGACAACCAATATCGTGATGAACTTGGATAAGTACACAGAGTTTGGTTTGAACATGTGCGAAACCATTGAAAAATTTTCTTGAGGGAGAATCAAAATGAGTAAGAACTGGTTGGAAAACAGCAAAAGCATTGGTCACTTTCAGTCTTGTGTTCGTGAGGGAATGTCGATGGAGGAAATTCTTCTCGATTGGGCCGAAACGGAAAAGTCTATGGAGGAGGCGTTTGGTATGAAGCGAGAAGAGAAACCGATCAACCCGCTGGAAAAACCGCTGATCGACATATCGACCGAGATCTCCTTCCGCAGCAAGAAGACTCGCATGAAAATCTTGAGCGATCTGGGTGATGGACTGTTCAGGATCGAGTCTTGTCACGGTCTGCCGAATTCCCACGATCTCCAGACTGTGGTCTGTACTCTCGATCACCTCCGAGAGCTTCAGCAAGCCATTGAGGTTTTGCTCAAGGACGCTGAAACCAATTCCGAACTACCCTTCTGAAAGGAAAGACAATGCCCACTGAACCGACGATGGTCTTGCAAGCCATCATACGAGTAACTGTCCTGCTCCTATTCGGGCTATTAGCCCTCCGAGGTATCAATGATGAATGAGATCGATATCACCCCCTCCTGGACCGCAGTGATGCCCTACATGATTTACATCCTTACCAAGGGCACTAAAGAGGGGAAACAAGAAGTATCAAAAGAGTTGATCCGGCTGGCAAAAATAGTCGATCAAAATAATGAAAGGCTCAGAAACCTATGACTCTCACGACCGAACTACAAAAATCGATCCTCTCCGACAAGGATCTATGTTTCCCTGTCTCCCAACTTCCAATCGGATATCTCGACCAAGACAAACAGTGGCATCGCATTGGAAACAAGTATGCGATTGTCAACCAGAAAACCGGAGAGACAGTCTCCGTAGTCTCTCATGACTACGAAGTGGTCCCCAACGAAATGATACTCAAGATCATCGAGGGATCTCTCATGGCATTACGACTCAAGTTCAAATCGTCTGGAGTTGTATTCCGGGGTGGAGCGAAATTCAAAGGGATCTACATCATCGACAATCCAGTCGAAATCGTTTCTGGAGATACACTCTCTCCAGTGATCCAAGTCGAATGTTCTTACGATGCCGTGAGCAAGAATCGAATCTTGCTCGGAGCATATCGACACGTTTGTCTCAACCTGTGCGTTTCGGGTGGAACCGATTGGGGAGGGTTTTCGGCAATCCATCGAGGAAACATCAACGATGCAATCGCTCAAACCGTACCGGGCATCCTCGACATGCTAGAGAGCTTCCCAAAGAAAACGAAGATCTTCAGTCGTTGGGCAACGGAGGAGTTGAAAGACAGTGACCGAGATGAGATGTACAAACATCTACTCCAATTCACTGGCATGAAAAAACATGCACTTGCGATCTACGACAGGTGGATGACCGGACCTCGAACGATCTGGGAAGCATACAACGATGGAACGTACTACGGATCGCATAACTGCCGAACCGTACTGACCTCGATGAAGGTCAACGAAATTGTGAACAAAACATTTTTCAGTCGCTTTGCGAACAACTAAGGAAAGAACTATGAGCAAACAAGGTGTAGTAAACATTCATGGGAAACAATACAAAACGGTCGCACTCCGAACGGATGAGTTCCGGCAGTCCAATCCGATTGCGGATGGATGGGGGATGACCTCAGAGATCATTCTGAATACGGGTGATGTTGTGGTTGTAAAAGCATCCATCATCGACCCTGACGGTCGAGTGGTCGCTACTGGTCACGCTGAAGAGAACAGAAAGGGTTCTCGAATCAACAAGACCTCGGCAATGGAGAACGCAGAAACTTCCGCATTCGGTCGTGCCCTTGCTGCTGCTGGTCTGGCCGGGGAAGAGTTCTGCTCTGCGGATGAACTCACCAACGCTCTGCAACAACAGAAGCGTCAGGTCAGCGACAAACAATTCTCAGCGATGGGAAATGAGTTTGTGCGTGAGGCTACTCCAGCACCGCAACCTCCGGTGGATGCAGAGAGGGAAGCTCTCCGAGCGTACTACTCTGGAGAACTGGACGAGCAGTCTGCTCCTCTTGCACAACCGAGTGGAAAGCTCATCACCGAGAAGCAACGCAAACGCATGTACGCTATCACCAAGTCTTGCGAGGAAAAGGGTGGACCCTCCCCGGCAGCAGTGAAACTCTATCTTCACAAGACCTACAACATCGAGTCCAGCAAGGAGGTCACGATGAACATCTACGAAGATGTAATCAACTGGATTCAAGCGTACAACGACAATGTAGACCCGACCGATGAACCTGACGATTTCATCCCGACTCACTAAGGAAAGAACTATGAGCAATTTAACCTTTGACGCTGAGACTCATCGCTATTGGATGGAGGGGAACGAGATCCCCTCCGTCACCAAGATCATGCAGAAGATGAAGCTCACCCCATACTACTCAGCATCACCCGACTCAGCATCCCTGATGTTGCGAGGTACGCACGTACACACTTGCACCCAATACTACGATGAAGGGAACATCCATGATCGATCATGGGAACCTGAGTACCAAGCGTTTCTGAACGGGTGGAAGAATTTCCGTTTAGCATTCGGTGGAGAAGTGATCGAGATCGAGAAGAAGATCTCCAGTAACAAGTTCCGCTATGCCGGAACGCTCGACCGAGTATTTCTTCTGGACTCACCCACGGGTAAAGAACTCGCAGTCGTGGATATCAAGACCGGATCGAAATCCTCATGGCATTCTCTACAACTTGCTGCGTACCAAATCGCCTATGAGGAAGAGGGATTCAATACCATGAACCTCCCTGTTCGAAGACTTGCCGTATACCTGAAACCCGACGAATTCTCTGTAGAAGAATTCAAAGACAGTGCTGACCTGATCGCATGGAAAGCAGCAGTAACTCTCTATTACTGGAAGGAAAGAAACTGATGAGTGATTACGACATGGAAATTTACAAGAAAGATATCCGGCCAATCGAATGTGATATGGACTACGAGAGAATCGGGAAAGTCCTCGACACTCTCACCGGGCTGAAAGAGGAAGTCCACAAGACATTCGACCCGGTAATTGCACAAGCACATTCCGCTCACAAAAGTGCCTTGAGTGCAAGGAAAAAGCACGAGGCAGATCTCACCTACCTGATCGACAAGTGCAAGGGGGTCATGCTGGACTACCGAGATACTCTGGAAGAACAGCAAAACGACTCAGTCGCTATCGCTCATCCGCTACCTGATTTAGATAACATCTCGTATCGGAAAACCTACACCGCAACCGTTGATGACCGGAAAGCGTTCGTGCAGCATGTACTTGATAACTGGAACGAATGGAACCCTGTGATCCAGTTACGATCCGCAGTGCTGAACAAGTATGCTCGAACCATGCGAAACTGCGGCACCAGCATACCGGGCCTGAAAATCCAGCAGAATCAATCCCTGATCGTCAAGAAGAAAAAGGAAGACGAGTAATGAATCAACATGAATTCGAGAAACAGATCACCCGATTAGTCGAGGTGTACGGACAAGACAAGATCAACAGTGGATACATTCGAGAAGCGTATCGGATGATGCGGGATGTTGACCCATCCGATATGGAAAACATTATCTCTCTAACACTGGAAAGGTGTTCGTATCCACCCCGATTAGCCAACCTGAGAGCTATCCAGCAGGAGGTTTCAAAGACCCCGAATGAGAACCGAATCGGTTCACCGAGAGAATGCTGCGAAACCTGTGCTGTAGACAGGATACCGGGTTTTCTTTTAAGATTCGTAAAAGCATGTGGGCATGGATACAGGGAGATCTACCCATGCCCTCAGTGCAATCCAAGACCTGCTAATTTGCCACTTCAGGGATTCCAGCAAGCCGAAAGACAAATAATCGATGAAGCAGAATTCGAAATGCTGAACAAGGATTACGACTTTTAATGGCTACCTCACCAACGCAACGCAGCCTGAAGAAGATGAGAGCGGATGGATATACCTGTCAGGTTGTTGAGCGTTGGTGCCATTTTTCGAAGAGGCGAATCGATCTTTATGCCTGCATCGATATCGTGTGCATACGCAGTGATACGAATGGCATCATAGGTCTTCAGACCACTTCTGCGTCTAACCTCTCAGCGAGGCGTAAAAAGGCGTTAGATCTGGATGCCCTCAAGATCTTTCTTGAGGCGGGAAATACCTTTCTACTCCACGGATGGAGGAAGGGTGGACCCAGGGGTAAAGTGAAGAAGTGGATTTGCCGAGAAGAGCAAATCAAACTCACCGACCTCCCCTAAAAAGAAATCCCCCAGAGAGAAAGGAAAGACAAACTCTCTGGGGGAAATCCTTTGTAGTCTTCTCGCAACATCACCAACGAAAAGACTCGACGGCAGACGCATAATCTAGGCACAACGAAAAAGAACCTGAATACACGCCTTACACAATGACAGCTTTACCCCTGACGAAAGAGCAAAACGAGGTGGGACTCTGCTTTCCCGGTGGCTCACCACTAAGCAGGTGACGCTATTGTGTGCAACGAGCCTTGCGACTCGCTTCTCGATACGATTCTCGACGTATCCTATTCCAAAACTCATCCCGACAAACAGTAGATGAAAATCTATGCCACGGTCTTGTGGGAAGGAATTCCCTGCCACATCCGCACTTGCATAGCTTGGTCAACATCTTGTTCATACCTATATGCTAATCTCCCACGAAACGCTTTGTCAAGCGACTTGGGCCTCATTTTCTTCCTCGTGGACTCTCGGCTCTCCCAATCGCTCCCACTCCTGACGGAGCTTATCTGAGCCACTCAGCAGGAAAAGAGCTACCTGCGGTTCTCGAATCGACCCTGCGTTCCACGCTGCCTGAATAGCCTGTGCAATAGCCGATAGTTCATCTCTCGTTAAATTCATCATTTACCTTCCTTATTAAATGCACTGGATGCGTCGATCACCGACTCACCCAAGATCCAACTTCCCAGGATCATACACATCTGAGTGAGCGTTTCCTCTTCCATTCCCAAACCAAGACCCTCGTTCAACCCGATCAGCATCGACATTGAAACGGCAGTCAAGAATTTTCGTCCACCGAGATTGCCAAGTATATTCCTCATACCGACCTCTTTGCTGCTGCAACGCCTAACTGAAGGAGAGCCATAAGAACCGAGGCTATCGCTGCCCCCGTTTTCGACCTCTTCTTCTCCTCAGCATCCGGCACCGCTTTGTCCACAATCGCACGAGCGACCTTCCGACTTTCTGTTCTCGCCATGTTTGCCAACCTCGCAGAATCTTCTTCAGATAATCCCGCATCACGAGCCTTATCAAAAGCCAATCTCCCAGCACGATCCGCAGCAATCTCCGCAGCAGAATTAACAATCTCATCTCGCTCCGCAGGAGTCAATGCACATCCAACCAAACATAATGACAAAAAACAAATCGGTACTAATCTCATTCCTCACTATCCCCTTTCCTGACTTTTGCATCTACATCGATAATCTCTGGAATCGTCCTCTTCCTCAACGCCTCCACTGCCGACTCTATCTCTGGCTGAGACAGAAGGGTGATATTAAGAACAGTACCGGAACCATCCTGATCCGACTGAGCGTTCTGGTAATACTTCTTGTGTCTCTTGTCAATTATACTTTCAGATGCCTTGAGGCTAAGTGCATCGTTATCAGTTTCCCGTGCTATGCGTTCTATGTTTTGTAAGTGTGAATCGAGATGTGCAGCAGATGCTGCGAGGTATTTCTTCTCGAAATCATCATCATCGTGTCTTGCCCGGTGAAGGGCAGATTGAGATACGCCAACCAAGTGACAAGCGGCAAGAGGTGGAAGACCACGAGCCAAAGCACTTATGATCGTACTCTTAACCCTTGGGGTCATCTTGCTCTTCCGGCCCGTCTTTGCTGGTAATTTTTGTGTTTCTTCACCCATAGAAAACCCCCATCCAAACAGAACCAATCAATAAAACACTACCAGAAAAAATGGGGGGAATCATTATTCTCGGACTATGCGTTGGCTATCGTGGTCACAGTGCCTGACGACCCTTTGAACTTTAACGCACCGGATTCCACATACAAAACGCCACCTCCACTCGGTGTTCCCGCTGGTACAGTCGTGGCATTTCCGATTGCCATGATCCCCTCTCCCCCGGCAACATCTGTAGTATTCCATCCCATGTTCACACCAGTAGCAGCGGTCGCACCAACAAGCCAATTCTCCGGGTCAACCGTGAAAACCTCGTCCATAAATGCGGTTCGATATGCCCACTTCCCAGTGTCATCCATCACCGTATACGGAACCATCGTCCCGAAAGATGCGGTCCTGAATTCGAGTTCCCCGCTGGTTGTTGAAGAAGATGCCTGTACTGCCCGGAATCCCGCCTTCTCACCTAACGCATTACAGAACGTCATACCCCAAGAATCTGCCGTGCTATTTCCAGCAGACTCAAGTTGCATAATGTCGGCATCCACCGAGGAGGTTGCTGGGTCTTTGACCTGCAACAAGTAGGACGGGTTGTCCACCCCAATCCCAACATTGCCACCAGACTCGAATACCACTCGATTCGTTACTGTCGAATCCGTACTCGAACCAAATCGAAGATCACCCGAATCGTCCTTGATGACATACCCGGCACCCACTCCACCGTTCTGTAAATCTGGAGTACCTACACCGAATTGAGATCCCGGTCCTGCAATGAATGAAGTAGTCGAACGAGACGCACCGGACGCAGTAGCATAACTGTTGTCAACATCCGCAAGGTCGATCTCTGGAGCTAACATGCACCATCCACCGTCTGCCGTTCCACCCATGTATCGATAGGATTCAGGATCGTGAGTATAGTTCCACCCGAAATCAGACGTTAAGTAGGTCGATCCAACCTTCTGGCCTTGTGCCCCGAACGCTTCCAAACGACCCGTGATCGGAGTCTGCTTGTCTATGTTATCTCGAATCTCCTGTAGATCCGGCATCGTCCAGTTCTTGTAGTTAGTCCAATTCCCAGCAACCTTCTGAGGACGAGCGAGGATAGACGATAGACCACTCTCGATAGTCGTAGCAACGAATGGACGCATACCATCATCAAGGGTGTAAGGCTCAAGAACTGATCGATAAACCCCCGCTTTGTACTTGAGAGGCCACTCCGCAAGTTTCTGAGGATTGTCACCCTTCTCCGATATCTCACGGCTCAACGCAGGATCGACCCCACCGCTACCATGTGCCCCCATATTGCGATCACCGACAGGAACCGCATCTCCAGCAGTCGGAATTTCAATCCCATCGTCCGTAATAATTAAGCCGGGTTCTTCCGTTATCGGAATGTCCTTTATCGGATCTCCCGGTGGCGGTTTGGCTGGAGGAGTATAGGGTTCATAAAACCACGTATAGGATCTCCAACGGTGCATACCGTATCGACCCCCACCGATGAATGGGTGAGGCATACTCGGATCAAACTCGAAACGAACATTGACCGGGAATGGAGCTACAGAAGCACTCCCCCACAAACCATCATGCTTTAGCGGTCCATCGTACAATCCACCCGGTTTCACGAAATAACTGTTGAGGCTCAGGTGGGTAGCAAAGATCTTGTTGCCTTCCCCGTCCTCACCAAGAACATGATCGTTCCCGCAATCGAGTTCGAATGGACCGGAGTATCGCTGAGAAAGATGACCGTATCTCCCCTTTGGACAACCATCCCCGCTCTCCTCCTGAACAGCAACCGTCTCCTCACCATACGATGCGACTGATGTGGTCGAGTTTGGATCAGAGATTGCCTTCGCTTTCCACTCATCATATTTCCCGGTTCCATGTCCCGATTTCCCAAACTGACCCGAATTCAATAGACGATTAAATTCAGCAACCAATTCGGTAGGAATTGTGTCGTAACTCCTTGAATCAGAATGACTCGGATTGTCACGGAACGGCAATGCAACACGGGTGTATTTCTGTGGACCCCTGACCTGTGGGGTGGAGTTACCCTTCCCCTTCTGCCAGATCAATCCACCAAGAGTGTCATCACAACCGCTCTTG
>Ga0098040_1001287_pt1 | contig 10961 bp, 5 predicted proteins | sample 7_EtaG_FD_75065 | JGI IMG/M metagenome (GOLD analysis project Ga0098040, IMG submission 75065) | Marine viral communities from the Subarctic Pacific Ocean - 7_ETSP_OMZ_AT15161 metaG | ecosystem: Environmental > Aquatic > Marine > Oceanic | place: Pacific Ocean | collected 2015-01-08 | reverse complement strand
TGATTACTTCTGTTAGTGGAGCTGCCAATAATGCTGCTGACGCTCCAAACAATGCAGTCGCCATTACTCCCGTCACTAGTGCAGGTGGAGGAGTGAAGTGATCTACCGTTTCAATAATTTTGATTGGTTGATATTCGGTTACACATTTTCCTGTACTTAGATCTTCTCTGTAGGCAAGAATTCTTCCTCGACCATATTTACCAACCGACCCAACAGGTAAAGATCCAGGTGGAGGGCATGGTGGCCTTGGTGGAATCTCAGGAATCTTTATTTGTGGAGTCTTTGCTTTATTTTCGTTAGTTTCATTTTCCTGTACGTAATCCGATACCTTCAGTTCCTGTGGAATTACCTTTATTCCTGGTGTTAGGTCAGGCGCAAAAAAAGCAGGTGCTCCTCCTTCACACAAAATCATATTTCCATCTGGATCTAAGTTGTAATCAGCCGTTCCAGATGAATACCTCTCCCGTGTCATTGCACACGGCATTTCTATAACTGGAAGCCCCCAAGGGATACCCCCAGTTACAGGAGGTTCAATAATTATTGGCGGAGGAATAACCTCTATATCAGGAACACCTCTTATCCTTATTTGAGGTTCAACTACTTCAGTCAAATTAGAAAGGTAGCTTTGCGCCTTTCCTGCCACCTTTCAGTGGTGCCGCTCCACCAGTCATACCAGGGATTTTGAGGGAGTCTTTAACACTCTCAATGACTTGACCTTTGATCTGTTCGTGAGTTTTTGGACTAGTTGCTCATTTGTAAGTAATGACTCCTCCTGCACCTATCGCAACGACAAGGACAAAAGAAACAGCACTTAAAGCATTAAATACTTTTTGCATGAGTAATAAAAAACCCACTAGAAGACTAGCGGGTCTTTGATTTTGTGTGTGTGTGAGGAGCGTAGGTTAATGACGCCTACGCCCTTAATCTACTCAGAAGCGGTACGTTGCACCAGCTTTTAAGTTATATAAATTGTCTGTGTCTTCAGAAGTAAGACCAGCCAGTTCTCCATACAGATTTAGCTTTTCAGTTAGTGAAATGTCACCGAAAACCTTTCCTGAAATCTGAGTAGAACCATCAACATCTCCGTCAGGATTGACGAAAGCTGGACCGATTTGCGCTCCAAGAGTTGCATTCTCACCGAACTTGGTGTCATAACCAATGGCTAGATCTGTAACGCTTCCTGCGTAATCAGAACCTAAAAATCCGGCGTTGTTTTCAACGTTGACATAGGGGCCAGCATAAGCAGCCGAACCACCAATAAACAAGGCAGAAACTGCCAGTCCAATTCTGGACATAGAACTCTCCTCACAAGAGAAATAACCGTGCGAGTCTAACTACCTATGTGGATCAAAGCTACTGATCCATAGAAAGCTGTAACCAATGAGGACCAATATTAGAAGTAATGAACTAGCTAGTAGGTGCATCTGGCCACGGATACTTGACATCTACATTCCCATTATTAGGGATAGTTTCTTGTTCGTATCGTTTGGGGTCATAACTATTACCAGTCTCATTCTTCTGCTCAATATCATTGCCTGACCCATCCTTCTTGTTTTGCTGCACCGTACGATCACTGACTATCAGTGCTTTAAATGCTTCACTTGTTGATGCTGCATTCAGTTCAGTCTGACGATTATTGCAGGCAAGTCTTACAGCAGCCCTATAAGTCTTCCAATCTGTCGGAACTGTTCCACCTGTTTCTTTAGCCTTAATTATTCTCCAATCTGATTTAGAAAGAGTTTGGCTCGCAACCTCTGTTTGCTTTTTGGTCCAAGTTGTTTTCAATCCAGCGAGGTCTTTCCAGTTTTCCGTTCCATCACTCTTCCATCCCCAGCTAAATCTTTGATCATGAGGGGCTGGCTGAGGTGCCAAAGTTATATTTAACTTATCCCGCTCAGATTGAGGTGCATTCTTAATCCAACTTGCTGGGTAATTTACATCCCCAACGGTGAATCCTGTATCAGGTTGTACGTTACCATTTCTTAGCCAAGTCATGATGAAGAATGTAAGGGGAAAGTGTTAAATAACAGCGTCACCTGGCGCGGGCTGTTTTAAATGGATGTTCGGCAAATGCTGCGTAGATGTATGTATTGCCAGATGCATTTATAGTGTTACTTCCATCACCTCTTAATTTAATACCATTAGATACTATATCAAAAGCATCTCCTGCTCCACTAGTAGTTTCTCCAGAGTTTAAATCTGGATATAATACTTTGTCGGACCAGTTATAAGTACTTCTTTCAGTATCGAATATATACCAACTATATGCGGCATCTATGTTTTTTGCCATGAAAAATCTTGGTTGGAATCCACAATAAATGAAAGGTCCATTAACATTATCGTTGCCTTCAAACTTTCCAAACGCAGAATGACCTGCGATTGGAGTCCAACAGTAAGCTATATGATCAATACCACTATCGTTACTCCACCAACTAGCATTCATAGAAAATACAGAAGATGTTGGAGCTGTACTATTCCAAGTATTTGTTTGTCCTGTTACTGCAGCATCACTACCATTAAGATATAGATGTTCTGTTGCAGCAATACCTTTATGCCAAACTACCCAATTAGAACTCCCTACTTCTAAGTTTTTAACTATAAGAAACTCAGGAGCAGCAGATAAACCATGTCCTACAGTTGCTGCTGCTTCAGTTCCTTCGTATTTAGTAATACTAAAACCAGTTGTAGCATTTACCCATTGAGCACTTGGTGTAATACTTCCATCTGTTGAAGCGGTTACTGCAGCTGTTCCTGCATCCCAGGCCCATGCTACATAAGTATTATTGTTTCTGTTTACATAAACATCACTACCTCCAGTTCCTAATGTAAAACCATCACTGTCAAAAGCAGTTAAAGAATTAGCATCAGTTGTTTCAATGACATCTCCATTGGAACGTAGGAACTTTGTTACGCCACGAACGCTATCAAATAGGCCATGATTGGCGGAGTTATTTCTTTCTTTTATCCATACAAGATCTGGCTGAAAACCAAACCCTTTAATCGCAGTCCCAGCAGTGTTATTACCCGTATAAGTTTTTACATCAAAATAATGAGATGGATTGTTTTCTGAATCTTCACCATCAAATGTATTGTCGAGGTTGTGGGTACATAAGGCTTTGAAACCTGAAGGTGCTGTGTATTCAAATTCACGTTGGCCAAAGTTAAAATTCCCTACAGGTCTTCCACTATTCCCCAGCAATGACACTACAGGTTGCAGAAGTTTATCAGAACTTAAAGTAACCATTGGGTTAGCACCAGTTGCTGGATTACCTGCATTACCAGAGGCATCATTAAACCAAGTGTTATTTTTACCCCACCATATTTTATTACCTTTTATCGCTACTTGAGCCACATCACCACTAGTACCCCAATTAGCTCCAGAAATACTAGTATTAGTACCAAAATTGAACAAATAACTATCTCCAACTGTGACTCCTAAAGCACTATTATTAGAGCTATGACCAATATGATGAGTAGTAGCAGTTTTATTTGATAAACCTTCAGATACATCTAAGAATCCAAGACCTTGGTAAGTACTTTGAAGCGTTGACCATTCAACTTCAAAATAATACCCAGCTGTATCTGCAGAATTAATTGCTAAAGTTCCAGCCGCATATGCAAAATTAGCATCAGTAGATGGTCCTGTCGCCGTTAAATTACCTTGAGTTAAAGTAGCTGAATCAGTATTTACAAAATCTAATGGATTAAGCGTGCAGAAGTTTCCATGTACATCGCCGCTACTATCTTCATAACTAGTAGGAGAGTCTGCTAAAGAATCTTGAGCTGCTGCATCTACTGCATTTTTAACTACTGTAAAACCGGACGCACCGTACTTAGCTACACCTTTATATATTTTTATTCCTGCCATTTTTCCATTCCAACGAGTAGCTGAAGCGTCACTCATGTGACCAATAGTGAATGTTCCACATACCAACATCGTGCCAGAACGTGATCCTGTTGCTTTTTGAACCCCATTAACAAAGGTTCTCATCGTGCTACCATCTCGTACCGCAGCAAAATGAGTCCATTTTTTCAATGGCATTGCATCGGGATCATATGCAGTAGTTTGTCCTCCTGTATTTATCCCCCATCCAAGTTTTCCATTTGAATCAGCTGAGGCATAAAAGGCTAAGGTGCCACCACCTTCCCACATGCTGAAGAAGTGGCCACCATAAGGTCCAGTATATGCCTCATTATAAAGCCAGCACTCAGCAGTGAAGTCACCACTACCAAAATCAAAGTCTGACCCAGAACCTGCTGTTACTGTTAACGCATCACTAGTACTGTCAAATAGCAAAGCCTTGCCATAAAAAATATCAGAGTCGTTTACAACAGTTACATCATTACTCGAATTGGTAATTGTTTTTGCACTTCCTGATCCTTTAACTTGATCGTGTTCATCAGTTATAGCATCACCAGCTATAGCAAGAACAATATTTGCTGAATTAGCATCTGTTCTATAACTATTAACTTTTGTCTGTCCATAGTCCCCTGTTGTGTTGTAAATAGGGAGCCCACCTGTGGCCGCAGAAACAAAAACAGACGCAGACGTTCCATCATCATGAGTTAAATTATTAACTGTGAAGTCGCTGCGGGTTGGAGGTGTGAAATTAGCTCCTGTGTATTTTGCAGTACCTTTATATAACCTAATATCTTGTAGATAACCATCGAAAAGATAGCTTGTACTGTAATAACCTGCAATAGCTAAGTTATTAGTACTGAAATCATAAGCATCAGTTGCGCTATCTATTAATACCCCATCTATAAACATTCTAATTACATTACTACCATCTCTGGTAACAGCACAATGATGCCAAGTATTTGGCGTCCCTTGATCACCACCTATTCGATCATCAGTTGCAGTACCGATTCTAAAGCTAATACCATTATCACTAGGAGCACTACCATTTATACCATGACATATATGCCATCCATTTGCATAACTAGTACTAAGACCTCCGGTATCTCCTGAGACTGCTATCAATCCTCTTTGATTATTAGTGGCATTGGTATCAAGACTGTAAAACCATAATTCTACAGTAAATTGACCCGTCCCAAATGCATAATCAGCATCTGATCCGCATTGTATATAATCTCCAGTCTTATCAAATTTTATTGATGATCCATAGAGTCTGCTTTGTTCTGTACTTACAGCAGGATCACCTTGAACTGTAAGTGTTTTAGCACTACTACCTGTGTTTATACTAGCATGGACTTCTCCAGTTGTAGTATCACCAGGCCAAGCAAAGATAAGACCTGCTCCATCTGTTGTACCTGCAGAACTATCTGCTCTATATCCAGATCCTTTTACATCACCAGTTTCATCGGTGTTGTATATCGGAAGACCACCATTGCAATCAGAAATCTTTTTAAGTGTATCTTTTCCTAGGTATCTATTTAATGATGTGTCGTTGAACTTGAGGTGGAAGCTGTTGTCAACGGTTGAGTCGATTAAGACATGACCATCAATCCTTATCGCATATAAATTATTATTAGTATTTCCATCACTTCTAGTAATCCTTAGCTTTAGTTTGGTTAGAGATCCACTCCATTGACTACCATCAGCTTTCTTTAGTGTATGCCAGTGATTAGCAGGAGCAGTTGTGTCAGCTCTAGCCATTGTTACTTCAGACTCACTATTAACTGTGTAATACTGAGTAATAGTTGTTTCACTTGTATCAGCCGTCCAAATATTAATTTCTAGCTTTTTATTAACAGTTACAGCACTAGGAAATGTATATTCAAGATAACCATCAGCAGAATATTGATTTGCTGTAAATGTACTAAGGTCTCCATTGAAACCTTTAGCAGCTTCGTTTCCAGAATTTACAGCATTATTGTATGCCCACGTACCAGCTGAACTCCACGTCGTCCCATTATTCAGGTTATCTCTAGTTTCTATATCGGTTTGGCCGTCTACAAGAATGACACCATCGACTTCAACCGCTGCAAGAATAGCTCCATCGTTATGTTTTCCAGTAACTTTCAAAGAAGTTACATCAGCCATATAGCCAAGATCTAACCAAGCTGAACCTGATGTGTTAACTGCTTCATGCTTAATAATGCTATTTAATTCAACTTGTTGCCTATTGGTTGTATAAACTCTAAATAGACCTGATATACCATCACTAAATGTATGAGTTATATTACTACCTGCTACTCCTGGGGCTGCAGCTGTAGTTATTGAACCATCCCAAGCTCCACTTGCTGCTCCTGTAAAAGTAAAACTTCCACTACCTGTATACCAATTGCCTGAATTTGAAGATACACTGCCAGAACTCCACGTAGTATTTGCATTAGGAGCTGGAAGTGCAAAAGCTTTCGGATTCCATACACCTAGTGAATCGAATGATCCGAATGCAGCTGGGGATAATAATGCTAGGCCGTCAATGAAATGTGCATCTGCAAGCAGACCATCATATTTATATACATAACTTGCATATGATAACCCACCAATTCTAAGACCATTTCCACCAGAAGAGTTTATAATTGATTCAAAGTTTTGAGCTGGAAAGTTGTCATAGGTGCCATCCCAAGTTGTATTTTGTTTACCATTAACATATAATTTAATTCTTTCATTTGATGTAGCTTGAGTAGAATCAAATGCTACAACTATATGATACCAAGCTGAAGGATCACGATAAACTGCCGTAGTTTCAAGTTCAAATCCACCTGAGTCTTCAAATATAACTATATTATCATCTCCATTAAAACCTATATACCCACGCTGATTAGGACTATCTGTACCAGATGACAATATCGTTGCGAAATCATCTAGTTCTCCTCTTTTTACCCAAACTGAATAAGTCCAAGTTCTTCTGTTACCTGCAGTACCTAACGTTCTAGATAAAAAAGGACTGTCATCATCATTAAACCTAAGGCTCTTTTCTATCTGATAGGCATCATCACCAGCAGCAGCTCTGCGGAGTAGTAACGGACTAGCGGCTCCAGGAATTCCCATAAATCAATCCTTCACATCCTTGATTAAGTCACATGCTATCGAGGTACTGGTCAATACGGTATAGACAAGTATGTCTACAGCCGCTGCTGTTTGAGTAAGGTTCGCTGATGCTGAACCCCCTGGAAAGTGCCAGTAACTTCCCCAGGCAGGGGTAACAGCTGAACTTGCATGCTGCGTAATCTTGATGAAGCCGGAAGCTCCAGGTGTCAATGCAGATGGATTGGCAAGAGTGAACGCTCCGGTGAGTTGCCCAATAGCCCAGTTGTTAGTTGTGTTCAGGTTTAGCGCTACTGAACTTGCATAAGACTGAGTTGTAACTGTGCCTGATTGCGTGGCAGTAAATGTCTGCGCTGTCCCCAGAGACGCATCACCTACTGCCGACTTGCCATCTAGAAGATTTAGCTCGGCAGCAGTACTAGTAACGCCGTCAAGAATGTTCAGTTCAGCAGTGGTACTAGTTACTCCATCCAAAACGGCAACTTCCGTAGAGGTTAATAGAGCTAAAGCAGCGGCGGATCCAGTCTGGCAACCTGCCAAAGATGTCAAATCAGCATCTAGAGGCTGTGATGTAGCAGCTATATAGGCTTTAGTTGATTGCTGAGAGGGAGGTTGTGTGGCGCTATTAGACGAGAAATCATCTTCATCAACCAGCGTCAACCCTGAGTCAGCACCCCATTCAAGAGTTGTTGGTGTGCCACTGTTTGCCTTAAGAACTTGACCTGCTGTTGGTGCAGCAGCGGGAAGACTCAGTGTGTAAGAAGCTTCAGCTCCTTTATCAGTAGGAGCTTTTAATCCGACATAAGCAGATCCATTGGAATCTGCCTCCATGAGACGTATTTCCTTGTCGTTATCAAGATTGATATGACCTGTTGCCGTTCCACCTGCTTTGGGTAGAGCTGCATTTGCTGTTGTTGCCGCAGCGTCTGCTGCATCCTTCGCAACTTTCACAGCCGCAGAAGTAGCCGCTTTTGTTGTTGAAGTTGAAGTAGCTGAATCTTCTAGTTGAACTTTTCCGACAGCACTTGTTGTTCCTGCAACAACGGTCATTGCACCGTTATTTGCAAGAGTTACATCACCACTAACTGCAACTGCTGTTGGGACGTTCGAGCCGTTTCCTACAAGGATGCGACCATCGGTAACATCCGCGAGCTTGCTATGTGCGATATCAGCTGACGTACTGATGTCTGCGTTGACTATTTGTGCATTACCAGCAAGAACTACCGTTCCAGATGCATCAGGGAAGGTTGCAGTTCTGTCAGCACTTGATGGATCAGTTACAGCAATTGTTGTCTCATAAGCGTTTGCAGTTGCACCTTCAAAAACTAATGAACCTGCAGCACCAATCAATAACTCACCTGTTACTTCACCACCTGCTTTTCCTAGCTTCTCAGTCTCTACTTCTTGGATGACATCTTGTACGTTAGTACTTGAAAGTTGGCCGTATGGAGTAAACGATACATTTCCAGCTGTCTGTCCACTTACAGTTGCAGAAAGATCAATCTCATTCCAACTTGACCCCGATGCATTTGTGACACCTAATATGTAATCAGGTGGATTAAGTGCAACTACAGGAGCTGGAGCGGAAGGAGTGCCTCCCGTTGCTACAACTACGTAAACACCATCAATTGTTGCACTTGGAGTAGGTAAATTTGATCCAACTACTAGGCCGGCCGCACTGCCTGCTGTAGTCACTGAAGCCATCTTGCTTGTGCTGCAGTTATATGTTCCCCCGTTTACCAAACTTCCCTTCGTTAATGTAGTAATAGCCTGCCAAGCATTGCCATCCCATAAATATGCATCCTCAGCGACGCTATCAAATAACAATTGGCCTGTAAATGCTGCCGTTGGGAAACCAGCCTGGGATATAGATTGGACAATACATGTAGAAGAATTGGCCATCTTTGCGGCCGTCACCGAAGAATCCGCTACACGTGCAATATCAATTGTTCCACTCGTTATTTTCGAGGCTGCTAGGTCGGGGATGTCCCCAGCCACGAGGTCTGCACCTGCTGTAATCAGACCGTTTGCGTTATAAGTAACCTTTCCTTTTGTCGCTCCAGTGACACTATTAGTGATCGTTATTGCACCGTTCCCGTCAACACTTAGCCCTGTTCCTGGCTTAACAGCACCAGTTGCACTTGAAGTAGCAAGAGGTAGGTCAGCACTTGATGGAGCGCGACTTGCTGTTACTAGTCCGTTGGCGTCGTGTTGACAGACTGAATAAGTTGATCCAGAAGAAGAAACTGTATTGTCAATCTTTATGGTCCCGCTCGATTGAGTCAGGCCATTACCATTAATAATTACGCCGCCTTTTGCACTAGTGGTTGGATCAGGAAGATCACTGCCTGCAATAACTCTTGCCGCTACGGCACCACCTGCACCTGTTGGTCCAGCTAGGAATTTATTGGCTGCGTCAGTGTCGTCAATCGTGGCACTAATCGTATAAGTCGTTCCAGAAGCTGTGGAGACAATATTGATAATTCCACTAGTTGATCCAGAGATCGTTGTCGTACCAGCAACGATCGCATCCCAGCTAGATCCGTCCCAGATGTAAACCTTGTTGTCATCTGTATCTACCCAAAACTGTCCTGTGAACTCAGCAGTTGGAGCAGTGGCAGCAAATAAAGCCGTAGCACTGTTAGCTAATTTCGCACCTGTGATGTTGTCGTCTTTTACAGCCGCAGTGTTTACGCTGTTTGCGGCCATGGAAGCTTCAACTATTGCCCCGCTAGCAAAAGCAACCTTGCCTGAAGGTATTGGCGTTCCGGTTAACTTATTTAGTCCGGCAGTACTGATCAGCTCGTTGAACTTGACCTTCTTGGTCTCAGTACTATTGACAATGGCGAGTACGTCCTCGTCATCTAAATTGTTTCCGGTTACCTCGGTGAGGGCCGAAATTTTTGCATCAGCCATTAGGCACTAACCTCCGAGGAATCCTTTAATCAGCTTCAAGCAACAGGTTAGCAGCGGCATCCTGTTCCAGTAAGATGTTGTCGGTATTTTCCTGAAGAACTTTGTACTCGGCTGCTGTCATAACCTTCAGTCTTATTTCTCCTGTCGTTACAAAATTAGCGGTCATCTTAACTACTTGACCCGTATTAAAGGCAATTGCCGTATTAGAAATCAGCCCTTCAACGTCGTACCAAATAACATCATTGGCCACATTTGAACCTGCACCGCTTGGGTCATACCCATCGATCTTCAGATAGAAATGAGCATTAAAAGTGCTTCCTATATCTGATCTAAGAACTAACTGATGCAGATACTGTGATGATTCATATTCGCCAGCACCTACTGTGTCTCGATAATCCCAGAAAGATTCGAGCCTTCCTGATCCACTTAAAAGACCGTTAATACTGTTCTTAAAATCATCGGATAAAGATGTTGTATCAACAACCTCAGCAGAAGTATTCAGTTCATAGGAAGTGACCTGTCCAAGAATCCTATGAATAGCATTTTGAACTGTAAGACGAACATCAAGTGACCAACCTGCTGATTGAGCTACTAACGAGATTGCATTGGTCGCTCCACCTGACACAGCATGTGCATAAGTTGCGTAAAGCCTGATCCCACCTAGATCATCAACATGAATAAAGAACTTTCCACTTTTTACACTCGTATAGCCACTGATGAAAACAAGGTTGCTATCAGCTCTTATTTCTAATTGATCCCCTGTTATTAGTTCAGTTGTATCACCTCTACTTGCTAAATCAAAGCCAAGTCTTTTGCTAGTCGCAACCACTTCAGCATCATCAATCGTAGTGACAATCTCTCGGCCACCGAAGGTTCTTTGTAGTTCAACGCGGCCCTTCGAGCCAAGATAAATAGCCATTTGTTAGAGAGTCGCTGTTGGCAGCGCACCTGTTGCTTGGAAAGTAATGTCAGTGGAAACAATGTCCCCAGTGCTGACTCCAATACTGATACCTGTTATATAAGCATTCATCTTTACATCGGAATAACTCGTCCCGTCTGCCAATCTCAAAGTCAAAGTAACCGTGTC
>Ga0098040_1001283_pt1 | contig 10980 bp, 10 predicted proteins | sample 7_EtaG_FD_75065 | JGI IMG/M metagenome (GOLD analysis project Ga0098040, IMG submission 75065) | Marine viral communities from the Subarctic Pacific Ocean - 7_ETSP_OMZ_AT15161 metaG | ecosystem: Environmental > Aquatic > Marine > Oceanic | place: Pacific Ocean | collected 2015-01-08 | reverse complement strand
AATACTTCGACAACTGGTTAAAGTTCCCATTTCCCAACCTGTTCTTTAAGGAGTTTATGGCGAGAGTTGCCTCCTGTTCAGTCCACCATTTGGTTCCGCCCTTCCCGTCAGCATCAAGTGCGAAAATTATTTTCTTATCTGGCTTCGACTTCAGGCTGGATATCACTTCTTCGATATGCTTCTTCTCGCTTTTTATTGCCTCCAAATATTTGTCATAATCCTTATCCTTCTCCCCTTTTATAATTTTACTAAACTGACTAATTTCATCATTGATTCTGGACAGGTAGTCCTTATGGACACTCAGGCTTCTCTCTGCACTCAGCCCATTCTTAGTCCTCGAAAGAATCCTCTGAAGCAGGATCAATTCGTCAAACTCTTTTGACAGGCCAAGGTTATGCACTGGATCGAGCACATCCCTGTCAAACTCCCTGACAAAAGCAGCACCTCTTTGTGAAGCATTGTAATGCGTTTCGGCAAGGTGCTCCAAGTTGAGGGGCAGCTTCCTGCCTCCCCGCCTCGCCTCTGCCGCCCTCTGTGCTGCCCCAAGGGCTGCGTATTCGGTATTAACCATTCGCCTTGCCTTGTCGTATAAGCCCATTAATCCTGTCGTTTTGTCTACAGGGGTTTCCTCCATCATCTCGCTGATCCGAAGCGATGCCTCATTACTGTACTTATTGTCAAACGGGAACTGAGGTTTCGCTGCAAGTGCTGGATACTTTACTTCATCAACACCTAAAGCAGTCGCTCTTTGGGCTGGCAATGCCTGATCCCAAAGGAACGCTCCAGAAAGTGTAGGATTTTTCTTGCCCCCCATCAGCTTGGTTTCGATCCCAAGGGCTTGGGAAAGGTTCACAAGTTCTGATTCGCTCAACTCCTTACCCTGATCAAGCTTGTTCCTTATCTTCTGGAAGTAACGCTTCTCTAATCCAGCCTTGATCTTTGATCCCCTTGTGGCCCCCTTTGCCACTTGCTTCTTCTGGAACCTCGAAATTCTCGACTCTATCAAGTCCATCATTGCACTCTTGACAGCAGGAGTTTGCATCTCAAGAACGCTCAATGCCTTGTCAGAAAGGTGGGCCGATGCCCCCTTTGGCTTTGCCTTGGGGCTGAATTTACCTGATGGAGTCTTCACATAACCGCTCGCTCCACCGAGCAGAAACATCAGCCAGTTTCTCTCAACAAGGCTTTTAAGATCGTTGGGTGGGGTATAGTCTTCCCCTTCTATCAGGCTCTGTAACTGGTTGGCACTCTCGCTAACCGATACATTGAACATTCCCTCCAGCCCCGCCTGACGAACCGCTGTAGCCGCAGTCCTTGCTGCTGGCGGCAGGCCCATCATTGAATACACAATACCTTTGGCTGTCTCTGCCGGAGTCGGAACCCTCCCCAAGCTCATCTGTCCTACAGTTTGGCCGATTATGAATCCTATGGCTGACCCTACCCCTGCCCCCACCGCCTTGCCCTTGGGGCCAAGTGGCTTGCCGAGCTTGTACCCTTTATACATCCCAAGACCAGCAAGACCTTCACCCCTAAGCTTTGCAATTAGCTTTTTTTCAACCTTCTCATCCAGCCCTGTTATGTTGGCAAGAAGCGTGTCAGGCATAAGCCCTAAAATGCCATACTTCTCTATCAGGTTACCCCGCCAGTAATCTATATCACTCCCGCTCTTGCCGATGATAGGATCAAGAATCTTTGGTTGCCGCCTTTTGCCAGCCCCCACAGATTCCATTGTGCCTTTTTTAATCCTGTCCGCCGGAAGCTTTTTGAAGTCCATCGTAATTTCGTAATCAAAATAGCCGCCCTTCTCCTTTCGTTCAGGGGAGTAATTCATTTCGGAAAAGCGTTTCCTCCCTTCAAAACTCAGCCTATGCCACAGCTTCAATTGAGTGTCATAGTCCAGCCCCTCAATCTTATTCTTAATCGGATGGGGAAACTTCTTGCTGAATCCTTCAAATTTAGCCTTGGCAGGATCGAACTTGTACTCAGTAAATCCTATCCCCTTAAGTTTCGGAACCTTATTCAGGTTGAAGACCTCTGTCATCTCCTCTACTGAAGTGACAAACTCGCCACCCCTTTTCTCCTCCACCACCTCCTCCTCTTCTTCTTCTTTTAGCGGAGGTTCCGTTTGAGGAGGGGTCATTTCTCCTCCTCCTCAGTTTCTGCCTTCGGAGCAAACTGAATACGATCAGTCCTATTCTGCGGAATAACAACATATCCGCCACTAACTTTGTGCAGAAATACCTCTTTGCCTTTCGGAAACTCCCCCTGATACGTTTTTCCATCAACCTCAAACTCATATTGATTACCGTCAATTGTAAGATACCAACCGCCTCCCCACCCCTTTTGTTTAGCCTCCAGTGCTTTATTTTCGTAAAGCTTATTGTCAGGCATACTTATCGGCTTGCCGGATTTCTTTCTCCTTTCGATTTCCTCCCACTTCTCTCTCATAATTTTTTCATGCTCTGTTGTCCTTATGTTTCTTCCTGCCGGAAGAAGCTGTGACTCTAGATTCAGAAGTCTCAAAGCTTTACCTGCAATTTTTTCTAAATGAGCGTCTGTAAGGCTTCCTGCCTTTTCTGTGTAGAACCATGTTCTGAATGGTGGGCCGTCTTCAGGTTTGTGCGTCCAAAAATCAAAGTAAATAGAGTCTTCGTCATCTTCCGCCTTAAGCGTTGCAGCCTGCTTTTCATCGATGATTTTAGCAGCTTGTGCCAACATTATTTCTAATGTTCTCTCATTAGAAAAATCAAAGTTTTCATCCTTGCTAAGTTCGTGCATCTGAGGGAACTCTCTCAACCCTCTCTCAACCAGTTCCTCTTTAGCCAATCCGCCAACTAAAACCTTATACCTCTGTTGCAGTGCGTGAACATCACTAAGCTCATCAGCGTAGCTTGCGGCATCGCTTAAGCTAGTCGTATGTCTCTCAAGTGCTTCAGGCGTGATGTCTGTGCCGTAAACTTTTTCATACAATGCTTTGATAGGATTGCTAAAGTGTTTATTTGCCAGAATGGCCTTGCCTTCCTCGTCAACACGCTCTAACAAGCTATCTTTCTGCTCGCCTAAAAACCCTTCTTCCCACTTTGATCTGCTTAAACCCTGTTTATTTTTGTCAAATGGATTCTGAATAATCTGTTTACCTTCTGCCGCTGCCATAGCTCCTCTAATTTTAGCTATAGACTGAAGAGCAATACCTGTGTCACTATCCGCTTTTTCTTTTACGGACAGCTTGCCATTATACACTTTGTCTATAGTAATTTTTCGCGATGCAATCTGTGCATCAGTTGCATCTGGAGGCAGTGGGGGAAGAGGAGTGCCGTCTACAACCAACGTCATATCATTCCTTGTTTGATCAAGGCTTTCTCTTTCCCCTTTCGTAGCCTTCGCTGCTGACTCGTAATAGTTATTATAAATACTCCGAAGATGCTCCTGCTGATTTTTACTTAGAGTCGAAGGGGGCGTGTAAGGACGCTTTTCTTTTCCTGACAACTGTGCCGCATCCTTCTCTACTAAATATTGGTCAGAAGCATTATCATTTTGGTACTTTGCATTGAGGGCGTTAAAAATCCTTTTGTGCTGCCCATTGCGGTCAACAGGGTTGCCTAACGTAACCATAAGGTCTTCATAAGTCTTATCCTTACTCAAAACATTATTCACCACTGGTTCTATATTTTCTCTTAAGCCTGCTTCACTATCATTTAAACTTTTTGTAGTAGATGAAAGAACACCATTTAAGGCTAATAAGCTTTGGTACGCCTCGTCTGCCTCATCTCCCCCTTTATTGATACCCTCGATTTGACCTTCTACATAATCAAAAATCCTCTGATCATCCCCTAAGCCAATTTGATTCTTTGTCTTTTTGTTAATATCCTGCGTCAACCCGCCAGCCTGCAAGAACGGGCCAACAAGGCCAAGCGCATTTGAGACAGCATTACTGTGGGTAGTTGGAATCTTCCTCCCACTCAGAAGAGATTGAAGCCTCGCAGAGTCCACTGCTGCGAGTGCTCTATCATGTGCCGCAGTCACCTTGTCAAACTCAGCCGAAAGAAATTGCTTCCTTCTCTTGGCATCTTCTATTCCCTTATATGTTCCAAAGAGAACTCCACTTAAGCCGCCTGTTGCTGCAAGCAATCCCTTTTCTGCAACGGATGGCCCCTTGACCCCTCCAAGAAGTTTAGCTTTTGCCTCTGCCATAACCGTTGCTCTTTGCGCGGCCATATCAGCGAGAGCCTTAATAGCTTCTTTTGACTGTCCAGATCGCGACTTATAAACCTGCGCGAACCTGTCCACCTCTTTAATTTCATTCTCAACTTCTTGCGTCAATCCGTTAGAATTTAATTTCTTGCCATAATCCAAACTGGTTGGGATAGGAAGGTCTGTGCGCGTAACATTGGCAACCTCTTCTTCAACCGGAATACCTGCTTCAAGGGTTGGGGTTTCTTGAGGAGGCAGAGGGGCAGCAGCCTTCTCGATAATTGTTTTCTCCTCAAGGAACGATTCCTCTGGAGATACAATCTCCTCTTCCTCTTCCTCTTTTTCGTCTTTTACGAAAATCTCATCAAATCTATTAGCCATAATTTAAGCTCCTATTTGTTTATCACTATCAACTCATGCCTGCAAAGCCTTTAGTGCCACCTGCTGCTGAACCAAGCTTTGCCGCCGTTCCAGCAAATCGTTCAAAGCTACTCGGAAGCTGTGCCTGTGTATTCCATATACTCGCCTGTGTTCCGAACACATTACCAGCGAACTGTGTTCCCTGTCCTCCGGCATTCGGATCAAGTCCGATACCTCTCTGCATCTGTTGCATGGTAAACGGTGATGCACCCTGTTGTAGTCCAGAAAGGTAGCCGCCCTGTGCCGCAATCGGTTGCAGTCCGAGATAGGATTGGATGTTACCAATGTCCTGCTGTCTACCAGCCATCTGCTGTTGTGATCCAACATTTCTGGCTTGATTAACCTGCTGAACTCTCTGTATCGCGTTGGCAAATGATTGCTGTGCAAGTGCGTTAGCCTTATCACTTGAGGCTTGTCCACTACCGAGGAAGCCGAGAGCTTCACCTCTCCTCTGCCTACCCAACTGCATTCCACCTTCCATCTTCGCAATGGCTTCGCGCAGTCCCGCTCCAGTTCCCAACCCCTGCCCTCTCGCAGAGGCAGCACGACGAACACCTTGCTCCAGTGCGCGTTGTTGATCTGATGTGAGTTGTTCACCCATCATTAAGGAGTCGAGGATTTGAGTCTCAAGCTCTCCTCTGGTCGCAGCAGTCTGTCCGGTGTCAGCAAAAGTAGGAGCATCACCAACCTCCTCGTACTCAGTGAGACTTGCGATGTCTTCAGCACCCCTCTCACCACCCCTAAGTCTCTCTGCAAATTCTTCCCTTAAATCAAAGCCTTCAGGGTCAGATTGCCTTAGCTGTTCCCGTTGAGTGGCAATAAATTGTGGGCCAAACTCCGTAAGATTATCGAGTTGAGCTTGGCTCATCTGAGGAACCATACTTATTAGCTGCTCCATCTCGTTACGGGTAATGTCAACGTCACCGAATCCTGTGAAGTCTGCGGTACGTTCCGCTCCCGTGCGAGGGTCAGTGTAAGTGACAGCAGTCCCTTGTCTGGCTGCGTTCTCTATGAGTCGGCGGGTTGGTAATGTCTCAATGTCGGTGTATATGCCCTCGCGGTTTGCTTTAGCATAGTCCGGTGCTGGTGGTGGTGATGGTGATGATTTGCCCATGATTATTCTCCCATAAATCTACGTTTAGCTCTCTTCATATCTACTATTGTGACTCTGTTGTTGTACTTATGACGCATCCAAGCCATCTTTTCCGCAACATCCTTCCAATCCTCCCAAATCATGCGGTACATCTCGTTAAGGCTGCGGGGGTAACGACTGATAGCCGCCTCAATATAGCATATTGGCCCCTCAGTATCCTTATAATGCTCATTGCACTGCTCCTCATTGTCCACCATCCGTATTAGGGTAAGTCCAACCAGTTTTCCACCCGCTTCAACAGCGTAGTATCGGTCATTATTCACAAACCACTGCAACCAATCAAGCAAACGCTCTCTGCTCCACTCAGAACAGAAGTCAAGGCTACCCATCAGCAGGTCAGCCATCTCCTTCGTCTTCTTTGGGTACTGTGCAGTAGTCATCGTTGTGGATCAATGGTATCTGTGAAGGCTGAAGCCTTGATTGCGTGTAATGAGAGCCTTCCCCGCTCCGTTGTGGCCATATACTGTATCTCCTTGAACTTACCCCTACTCAGCATATTGAATGCCTTAACAAAGTGGTTGTTTTGGGGAGGAATAGTGACATCTTCCTCAAGAATGTCAGGAGCACACTGCTCAGAGAGGGTGTAACCGTCCTCAGACAGTATCTCAAAGCCGTCTTCCTGTAGGATGGCACTCTCAAATGCCTCCATATCCTTAATGTAATAGAAATTAACGTCTTGGCTGTCCATGAACTTGTTGTCCATGTCAAATTCCACTTGGTATCCGAGCTTATCAGAGTAAATCTCACCGAAATTATAGGCTCGACTGATGACTTCAGTCCGATAAGCCGTAGTCTGGTCGAGGTAATAGCTCTCGTCAGCCTTCGCATCCTGCACATAATCCAGCCAAGTATATAACTTGCCTGTTTCATCACCGAACATCAGCCGTATCTTGCCGCTGAATGCCGTTACCACAAAGGCATTGGGTGTCCACCCCTGCCAGTACCCGCTCCATGACTTCTGCTCCGTGTTATAGACAAAAACCCTGTTAGGAATCACGGCCCCGTCGATGCAAAGGCCGATCATGTAGCGATTTCTGTAATATACAGCACAAGCCTTATCCCCTTTATCCCTTGTCATCCTCTCAATGTAATCATTGATAGGGGCTGAGAGGGGTGTGGATACATCCGTCTGTGCTCCAGCCTCGATAGTCGAGAGGCTCCGAACTCCGTCACGAGAGAGAAAGAAAACATCAGAACCGACCTGTTGGACTGACTTGTGGCTGATGCAACCTATGCGGTTGTTGACCAGTTTAATGCTCCAATCAGCAACCTCTTGAGTCGGGTCAGCATCCACTGTCCAGATGCTTCTCTCCTTAAATATCAACAGCTTAAATCCGAACCACGGCATGATCGACATGATGGGATCACCTTCACCCTCACCGATTCTCATACTATTGCCGAGTATATCCCAACTTTCCCCGTCTAATACATCCGAAACGTAAAGCGTGTCCTGCGGAATAGCGGTATCTGCCGATGTGCAGAAGAGACGGTTGGAGTGTGCAGCCAATAGCTTTGGCTTTGAGGGAACCTGCGAGATGTGGGCAATGCCTACTGCGGTTGTGCCTCCAGATGGGGCGGCATCAAAGGCTATCGTTGGGGGAATCGTTGAAATGTACCCGCTGCCTTGGTTTGTGACATTGGTGCTGACAACCTTCCCGCCGTAACCGAGCTTTGCCGTTGCCGCAGCAGCGGAACCGGAACTTGCCGTAAAAGTAATGGCCGGAACACTTGTATAACCCAACCCGTTGGTGGTTATGTCAATGCTTGTAACCTTTCCGGCTGTGATAGTTTGGCCTGTGGAAGACGAGTTAACGTACTCCAAGTTCCCTACTCCATCGCAGAAATACATCCTGTCAACGAGTTGGGCAAAGTAAACGTCTGAGGCTGTCGAAGAGAAAGTCCCTCCAGTGTCAGAGATTAATCCGGTTTCACCCACAATCTTGATCTTATAGGTTCCTGCGTCTGAGTCTGAATCTGCCAGTACAATCTTTTCTATGCTTGGTGTGTCAAAATAGCTTAGGGCAATAACGGAACCGTCCAGCACGTTAGACCATTTCGTAGTGATGGCTTCCCAATCATCAGTAATCTCATTCCAGACTCCATCAACAACATTATCAACCAACTGAGCCACACCCCGTCTGGTGATAAGATTGCCGAACGTGTCAAAGTCTGTGTTCCTTCCGAGGTTATACGCACCCTCGGCCATTACGTTCTTACGGACGTTACTAGCTTGACCCGCAGAGAAAGAGACATCCCCACCTAAAACGATAGGGTCATCAGTTAGATTGTTCTCAAGTTGCGGCATTAGTTCTTAGGCCCAAACTCAGCTACACTCCCGTGAAAGTCATAGTCATTGTAAGTGTAGGGAATAATCCGGCTTATGTTCTGCTCCTGTCCCTTCTCCAAATCCCTCATAATCTGGACATGAGAGGCGGCTTCGGTAAATTTAACCTGTGCCTTCTGGTACTGTCTAGCTCTCTCAAGCATATCTCCCTCGGCAAAGGCAAGGAGGGCATTGTCAATCCCGTTTAAGGCAGGAGTATCCGTGTCTCCCAACGCAACCCAATTAAGTTTGCCCAACACAAACAGGGTTCCGGCAGACTTGGGAACTGGCACGGGCTTAATCCGGCAGTTACCGCTGCCGTCTTTTGGCAGGTTAATAAAGTTAGATGGGTTGGCTCTACGGTTTGCAATGTTCTCCCACGCATTAGGATCAATCTGGAAGAACGTCATCCAACTGTCGTTGAGTATGTTAAGTCCTTGATCCTTTCCGGTTTCGGTGAAACGCAGGGCTACAGGGAAATCCACCTTTGTCGATGGGGCAGAGGAGGATTGGTAAAAGGTAATGGAAGGAGCGGAGTCAATGGTGATCTCCGTGTCCTCTGCGGCAACTGCCTTGGAGGCAACCCCCATTGTTTCAGTCCATAACCCGCTGTCCCAAATCATTTGGTAACGGCGGTTGATGAAGTCCTTACAGACAGAGACAGACGAGGTATCCGTATCGGACAGCTTCGTGGTCACAAAATCGGCTAGTTCAGTTAAGGTCATATCTTTATTATGTAGTTAACAGCAAGGTAAGGTTGGACGTTATTGTGGGCAATATCTGTGCCGGAGGCTGGTGTTAAATCTGATGTTACGGAACTTGCTCCTGTTCCCCTGACTCCAGTTCCTCCCCCACCTGACACTGACTGAGTTGTGTTATAGATAGTAGTGTCATGCGTGTGAGCGGTTAACTCTGTCTCAACCAGCTTGTGGTTCTCGGTTCCTCCAGAGGCTCCTGCTGCAAAGTTAGTTCCGGCTGTAGTGTAATCTGTTCCAGATGTCCACTTAACATTTGATGCCTGTCCCACACCGACAGGGATTCTTCCCTTAAAGTCTGGCAGCTTGAAATCACTCCCGTCAGAACCTCCGTAAGTATTTCCGATAGCCGTATAAAGTGCCGCTAGAGTGGTGTCGGATACTGAATCCTTTGCCGAACCATCACAAAAAAGCCACCCGTCCGGTGCGGAAGCACCTCCGTATTGCATGATGCAGCCGGAGGGCAGAACTAATCGGGCAAATGCCGTGGTAGCAACCTTTGTGCTGGAATCACCAAAAGCCTGTGTGGTTGCTGTTACCCCGTCAGCCAACACGCTGGTGGCAGTTACGTTTCCGGTAAGATCACCAGTTACATCCCCCGTAACATCACCTGTAACATCACCTGTAACATCACCTGTAACATCACCTGTAACCCCTCCGGTTGCCGTGGTTACTCCGGTGACTGCCAGTGTTCCGGCTATAGTGGTATTGCCTGTAGTGTCGGCAACGATAAACTTGTCTGTGTCGCAGGTGATCCCACCGTTTGCTGCCAATGCTCCGGTCAGTGTGGTAATTCCTGTGACAGCAAGGGTTGTGTCCAGCGTTGCTGCACCTGTGACATTTAGTGCTGTCGGCTGGATGCCCCCTGTCGAGATGTTAAGCCCACTGGCAGTGCCGTCACCATCAGTGACGTTGCGGTAAGTTCCGTCCATTCCGACTACATTAAGTAGCTGCGCGTAGGTACTTGCTACTGTTGATCCTGTTAAGTCACCCATATCAGTCTGCCTCTATTCTTTGTTCTAGTTGGTTAATATACTTTCCAAGTTGTCTCACAAATTCCGCTCCTTCATCACTCTCAACCGCATTTTCAAACCCCGTCTGATTCCTCTCCACTATCTCCTGAAACCCGTTCAGCTTCACGCTCAAGCAACCGTTTGTAGCGAGCGGTAGCAATAAGAGAATCAACAGTTTTATCCTTCTCATCTTTTCTTTGTTGTGCCATCTGCGCCCTTGCAATCACCCCCAAGGACTCGACCGCATCCACAAGTCGTGGGAGCGCGGCCAAGCCTTTGAGAGCGGCAAGTATCATTTTTTCTTTGCGGCTGACGCATATTCTTTCATTGCATCTACAATCCCCTGCCCTCCAATATAAGCCGGAACGATAATCATAATCGCACCAACCAGTTGGCTGGTTAGTTCAGGGGAAAGGTTTAGCCAATCTGTAGCTGCGACAGTCAGTAGACCACCTATTGCTACCCATAGCTTCCTTGACGTTAGTTTTTCTTTCATTGATCTTTTATTAGGTTAACGATCTTTACTGCCGTCCATACGCAGGTCAGCAGTAAAAGCACTATCTTTAGAACGAGTTCAATATCCGACAACGACACTGTGGCAAACACTGTGCTGTTAACTCCGAATACCTTTAGCCATTCTAAATCATTCATTGTCTCCACCCGATTCATCTAAAGTTTCTTCAACCTCAACCCATTGAGTGTTTTCCTCATCCCAATAGTATTTCTTTCCATCGTTCGGCTTTGCAACAGGGGCTTTCCAAACGCAAGTATCCTCGTCAAGCACCCAAGATGGATAGGATTGCGGTGGGATAAACGCATCCCTTTCCTCGTCGTAATCGTAGCCGATGCCGCAATAGTTCTTGCGGAGAGGGTTACCGTTGGGGTGTTGGCCTCGGTGAGTGTTGTAACTGGTCTGCTTCCACATAGCGTGGCCGTGGAGGTTGGTTAGAAACTGGATACCAACCTCTTCGGACTCGTTACCTTCTTCATCGAGGGTGTTCTGGTTGTCCAATACATGAACTGCCATCACCTTGTTTGAGCTATCTAGTTTTGCGAAGTGTGCCATAATAAATCCTATTCCTTTTCAATCCAGTTTAAGTTTTCCTCGTCCCAACTGTAACGCTT
>Ga0098040_1001282_pt1 | contig 10980 bp, 11 predicted proteins | sample 7_EtaG_FD_75065 | JGI IMG/M metagenome (GOLD analysis project Ga0098040, IMG submission 75065) | Marine viral communities from the Subarctic Pacific Ocean - 7_ETSP_OMZ_AT15161 metaG | ecosystem: Environmental > Aquatic > Marine > Oceanic | place: Pacific Ocean | collected 2015-01-08 | reverse complement strand
TTATGTCTTCTTTAGCCGTCAGCAGAGTTCTGGGCGGGGGTAACGAGCCTACACAGGATGCTTTGTTGTTGTCTATTCTCAACATTACTTCTATGCGGCCGATTGTTCGAGCAGCGCTTTCTTGGAGAGGCGCCATGCTTCGGGAATCGGTTCCGCCAATAATGGAATGGAAGCCAAGTTGGAGACCGGACGCGGACAGAATAATCATAATTTTTACAGATGAGGAACAACAGACTTATCTGACTCCCGTGGTTGATTTTGCCGATGTGATAGTCGCAGCCGATAGTACTCCGAGACTTAAAGTGTATACTTTTTCAAATAGTACAGATTATCTTTGGGATGAGTTATCAGCAGATGCTGATGGCACTTATTATGAATTAGTTACAAATGCAACGCAGATGTACAATAATCTAATGGAAATTATCGATCAGATTTGTTTGCCTCCGTCAGGAAGACAGGCTAGCAACATTAGAGTGGAAAGATATATGAGAACTTCTTTTGCCACATTTCAGAGGTACGATTTTGAAAAGGGTATATGCTTTTAGAAAACGTGGTTGTTGGCAACACTATAGAATCCATTTTCTACGCTTTCGCAAATGATTACTACTATATCTCAAAAAGAAAAGATCCTCCCATGTTTTATCGAAAACTATCAGTTCCTATATTGGGGTTTGAATCTGAACATGGAGCGTGGAATAGATTGAATCTGATGATGGGTCTTGCGGGGAAAAGGCAGAGTTTTGATAGTTTTGACACCTTTCGCATTGAAGACAACCAGATCAAAATATCAGAAAACAATAGGGTGTATACATATCATTTTGAGAAGTGTTTCATTTTTGACCCTACAGGAGTACAACATGAGAATAAAGAATCTGCAGCTAGCCCTGCAACGTATCTTGTTTTAGACGATTTCGAAGTATCCAGACTAGGTGGAAAAAAGAAATCAGTACCCAGCTTAGAGGACAATGGCAACTTTGTGAATCAAATGCATTTCTATACTTCTGATAGAATAGACGGCGCAGACTATATAACTGACTGCGTGACGGAGTCTTACCTTACCAGAGAGCAGTTATATGATTTTGACTATTCCGATACGATGGCTAGGTTTGTAATAGAAAGATACTTGAACTCTATTGGTATGTACGGCACGTTCATGAGCTATTACAAAAATGGTAATCCGAAATATCGGAAACTAAACATCCGGCATATAAAACGCTTAGTTTTCGAGAAAGATAATAATAAATATTTGGATTCTGATAATGTAAAATTTTTAAATATGAACTTGAAAGAAATAATCGATGAGGCCTCCACCAAAAGGTAGACACTTAGCAGGGATTATTCCGCTTACCGGCAACCAGAACACGTTTGATTTACCATGGCCAGATTACTTGCAGCCTTTAAGACAGGGCATGTTGGCAGTAGAAAGGTCTGTCTGGGAGTGCGCTTATGCTGGCTGTGATAGCATATGGATTGTCTGTAACGATGACGTTGCGCCTTTGGTTAAGAAGCGCCTAGGCGATTACGTTATGAATCCTAGATATTTTGAAATAAAGGATTTTGTTAAGAGAAGAGATTACTATGAGAAATGGACACCAATATTTTACACCCCGATTTCCCAGAAAGATAGGGACAGAAGGGATAGTTTGGGCTGGTCTATTTTACATGGATCTTTAACTTCCTTTATCATGTCTGACAAACTAAGTAAATGGGTAACACCATCAAAATACTTTGTGTCGTTTCCGTATGGTATTTATTGTCCGCGTTTCGTGGCCAAGAATAGAGATGCTATCCGAGGTCCGAAATCATTTTTTGTGTCTCACAAGGGTAAAACTGTGAGAGAAAACAAATACTTAAGCTTTACTTTCTTCCCGGAAGATTGGCCAAAATTCAAGTGGCATGCCAAAAGGCAGTGTTCTGGTGGAAGCAGGGAAATTCCTGCCCATGAAAGATGGTCAAGTCGACATTTTACACTTGACAAAGTATTCAATATTGATGTATTATCAATGGACAAGGTAGTAGAGATTGACGAATATTATAGCCTGGATTCATGGGAAGATCTTAGGGCCTATTACGCGTCGGATTTAAAAGTACCCAGACCAACAAGACAATTCATGAAACCATATATATTTTCAGGGGGATTAGAAGATGAATAAGATTGAAGAAGCCTATAACATGCTAGCAACGTCAGCAAAGGAGGATATTAACTTTCCGCTGACGTTTATTGGCTTGACAAGAGAACAAGAAACGTTTATAATAGAGATGTTCGATATTGAGCGAGAAACAACCAAAAGAGAAATTTTGGAAACTTTAGAAGAAGTACGAGGATTAGTTGATGAACTCTAGAGTAAAAAGTTCCATTCCATTTGTAGGATTGCACGCACATTCAGTTGCCGGTTCCCCATTCGATGCACTTGGGTACCCACAAGAACATATGGACTTTGCATATGAGAATGGCATGGACGCGCTGGCTTTAACTGACCATGGTAACGCAAACGGCCTTGCCTATCAGGTTCTCCACGCCAAGAAGATGGCCAAAGAAGGGAAAGAATTCAAGCCAATTTTTGGTGTCGAGGCGTATTTTATTCCTTCCGTTTCTAACTGGAAGGACGAGTACGAGAAGATCAAGGCAGCTGCCAAAAATAAGTCGGAATACGAAGCCGGCAAGTCAGGCACAACAGTAGAAAACGAAGCCTCTAAGAAAAAGATTAAATCAGTTTTGAACCGCCGCAGACACTTGATTCTTTTGGCCCAGAATCAAGAGGGTTTGCAAAATATCTTTAGGATGATTTCAAAGTCTTATTCTGGTGACAATTTTTATCGCTTCCCGCGGATTGATTATGCGTCATTAAAGAAACATAACAAGGGCGTCATCGCTGCTTCTGCTTGTTTGGGCGGCATATACGCTGGCGACTACTGGGAAAATAGAGATAATGGACCCGATGCGGTTTTAAACGCCATGAGGAAGACAACGCAAAAGATGATCGATATTTTCGGAGATAGGTGGTATGGGGAACTGCAGTGGAACAGCGTACCGGAACAACACGAACTGAATCAGAATATTATTCAGATGCATCATGAGTTTGGAATTGATTTAATTTCCACTGCAGACTCACATTACTACAATGCTAGTGTCTGGAAAGACCGCGAACTTTACAAGAGGCTTGGCTGGTTAGGAAGAGGAAAACCAGATTACATGTCAGATGAATTGCCTAACTCTATAGAAGAGATCGGATACGAACTATATCCAAAGAACGGCGACCAGATGTGGGAATCATACAATAAGTATGCTAGCGGAGCTAATCGCGATTATGATGATGACTTGATTCGGGCCTCGATTGCAAGAACACACTATATCGCTCACGAGCGTATTGAGAGATTCTTACCTGATAATACTGTCCGCCTACCAGATTTTGTGGTACCCGAAGGCTCTACTGCTGGACAAACTCTTTCCGCGCTGTGTGTTGAAGGTCTTCGGTCTTTGAAGTTGCATAATAGTCCTGAGTACGTCGACAGGCTTGAGCGGGAAGTGTCAGTAATCGACGTCCGCGGCTTCGCGAAGTACTTTCTCACTATGAAGGCTATTGCAGATGTGGCCGTACAGCGTCAAATGGTTGGCGCAGGCAGAGGCTCAGCAGCAGGCTCCTTGGTTGCTTATGTTCTAGGCATTACTCAGATAGATCCAATCAAATATGGGCTTCAGTTTGAAAGGTTTTTAACTAAGGGGGGCACTGGTTATCCAGATATTGATTACGATGTATCTGACCCCATGGTTCTTAAAGAGGAAATGATTGAAGCGTGGGGAGACAACTCCGTAGTACCGATCACTAACTGGAACACACTACAGCTTCGGTCTCTAATAAAGGACATCTCAAAATTTTATGGAGTGGAATTTTCCGAAGTTAACGATGTTACTAGTAAGATGGCCTATGAAGCAACTCCACTAGCTAAGGCCAAGCGCGGGATTACAGCTGGTGTCTACGCGCCAACGTTTGAAGAAATGATGGAGTTTTCCGAAACACTTCAGAAATTTCTTGTGAAATATCCACAGATTAAAACTCATGTCGAAAAACTCTATGGCCAAACCCGATCGGCATCCCGCCATGCCGGTGGTGTGGTAGTGGGAGAGGATTTAGATAAGTGGATGCCTTTGATTAACTCAGGCGGCGTTCGCCAAACCCCATGGTCCGAGGGGATGAATGTAAGGCACTTGGAGCCCATGGGTTTCATAAAGTTTGATATTTTAGGCCTCGCTTCACTTCGTATGCTCGAAGGAGCGATTGAGCGCATCCTCCGTCGTCATAAAGGGGTGGAAAACCCAACATTTGAGGACATTAGAGATTTCTACGATAAAAATTTACACCCAGAAGCCATAAATCTGGAAGACGAAGCAGTTTGGAAGAATGTTTTTCACAAGGGCAAGTGGGCTGGCATTTTTCAGTTTACGGAAGCTGGTGCACAATCATTTTGCAAGAATGCAAAGCCAGATAATATCATAGACTTGTCTGCCATTACCTCTATTTATCGACCTGGCCCACTATCGGCCAACGTTGACAAGAAGTTTGTCCATGCGAAGAATAATCCTGAAGAAGTTGAATATCTGAATGATACTGTTCGCGCGATAACTGAAGAGACTTATGGTTTTCTCATATTTCAAGAGCAGATTGCCATGTTAGCTCACAAGTTAGGCAAAGATCTGTCTCTTGACGAGGGCAACAAACTTAGAAAATTGTTAACCAAAAAAGGCACTGGCGAAGTTCAAGAGCAAAAAGATAAAATATGGCTTAAGTTTTGTGAGGGGTGCGAGGAGAAGGGCGTGCCAAAGTGGCAAGCGAAAGAGCTTTGGGAAACCTTTGAATACTTTTCAGGTTACGGCTTTAATAAGTCACATGCGGTATCCTATTGTGTGCTTTCTTACCAATGCGCCTGGTTGTTAAACTATTACCCATCCGAGTGGTTGGCAGCGTTTCTTGACAAAGAGCCGGAAACCCGAAAGGAAAGGGCAATTTCCACAGCCAAATCTCTCGGCTATGATGTAGAACCTTTAAACGTTAATACTTCCGGTACAGTGTGGGACATTAGTGATGATGGGAAAACACTGATTCAACCTTTAACCTCGATTAAGGGCCTCGGCGCCGTAGCCATCCAGCAAATTATTCAAAATAGACCTTTCAACACTGTTGAGGAGTTCTTGTTCCATCCCGACGTTAAATATTCTAAACTGAATAAGAAGGCCCTTGACGCTCTTTGCCGCGGCCAGGCGCTCAATGATTTGGTTGACGAACGGTTCACTGGGCTTAGGCATTTTTGGTCCGCATGCGTCGTAGACCGACCAAGAAAAGAGAAGAACTTAACGGAGAACATAGAGAAGTACGCTCCAGAAGGAGATTTCACAGAAGAAGAAAAGCTAGAGTACATGGTGAATTTAACCGGCGTGTTCCCGATCAATGCTGTGGTTACGCCCAGAGTGCGCCAGAAACTAGATGAGCTTTATATTCCGCCAATCTCTGAGTTCGACCCGGAGCTTGGTGTGACTTGGTTCATTCCAAGAGAATGCAAATTGAAGAAGACAAAGAACGGCAAGAATTTTTATGTCGTCAAGGTCATTGATGACAACAACGAAACGAATACAATAAGATGTTGGGGAGTGGATCCAAAGAGAGATTCGGTCCATATTAACCGTCCGTATATGGCTCGGTTGAACTATAACCAGCAGTGGGGATTTTCCACATATAGTGTAAGAAAGATGTTCAAATTATTAGCATAGGAGGTATTATGTCTGAACAGAGCGTGAGAGTGTTTAAAGTAAGAGAAACAGCCAAGGTCCCAACCAGGGCCCATTCTGGTGATGCGGGCATGGATTTCTATTTCGCCCCGGAGGTTTATAAACCAGTGATTATCCAGCCCGGTAATTCCGCCATTTTGCAAACGGGTGTAAAAGTTGAGGTCCCCCGCAACCATATGTTGCAGATTATGAACAAGTCGGGTATCGCATCAAAGAAATCACTTTTGACCGGGGCGTGTGTGGTTGATCACGGATACAGTGGAGAGATATTCATTAATCTGCACAATGTTGGGAGAGAGACACAAATGATTGAACCTGGCCAGAAGTTAGCACAAGGAGTGTTTATACAAATATCTTCTCCGGGGCTGGAAGTGATTGGGTTTGACGATATTTATGGCGAGACAACCTCCCGAGGTTCCGGCGCCCTAGGTTCAACAGGGGAATGATATGGGATTCGCGAGAAAAATCAGAAGAAGGCAGCAGCGAAAGTTTATGAAGGATTTTAAGAAAACCATGAAAGACTTTAAGAAACTAGTTGTTTGTAGTCATTGTGGTCATGCGCCAATTGAAGGAGAGAAGATCGACGACTGGCACATCGATAAAGGTTCAAAAGGTATTGACTTAATTTGCACAGACTGTTATATTGGAGAAGAGGCAGTGGTTGATGAGTGAATTTGAGTTGGCATTATCTTTTGATGATGTTTTGATGGTACCAAAGAAAAGCGACATAGTTTCCAGGAGCGAAGTTGATCTCACATCAAAGATCAGCAACATCGATTTCCGATTACCAATAATTTCTTCTCCGATGGATACGGTAACCGAAACCCAAATGGCTTCCACGATGGCAGACCATGGAGGCCTAGGCATCATACACAGATACAATACTATAGAAGAGCAGTGCTCTCTTATTAAGGGAGCCGGATTTAGAACAGTCGCAGCAGCAATCGGCGTATCAGGGGACTTTGAAGAAAGAGCCTGCGCACTCTACGACGCTGGAGCGACTGTTATATGTATAGACGTTGCTCATGGTCATCACACTCTCACTAAGGAGGCTTTGGAAAAAGTACGCTCTATTTTTGGAGTGGCCATTCAAATCATTGCAGGAAACGTGGCTACCTTGGAAGCGTTCAATGACCTGGCTGACTGGGGCGCGGACGCAATCCGCGTTGGCATCGGTGGAGGCTCTATTTGCTCGACCAGAATCATGACAGGCCATGGAGTTCCTACTTTTCAGTCTATTCTTGACTGCTCCCGCTCAGACAGGGATGCTACAATTATTGCAGACGGCGGTATCAAAACTGCTGGAGATATCGTAAAATCACTGGCCGCCGGTGCAGATTTTGTGATGCTGGGCTCCATGCTGGCCGGCACTGAAGAATCCCCGGGTGACGTCTTGAAAGACAACACCGGCAACAAGTTTAAGGTTTATCGAGGAATGGCGTCTAGAGAGGCGCAGGTGGCCTGGAGGGGAGCAGCGCGGTCTTTGGAGGGGGTGTCAACCACGGTACCATTTAAAGGTCCTGTTAGTACTATCTTGGAAAGCTTATCGCAGAATGTTCGGTCTGGTTTATCTTATTCTGGAACCAGGACTATTAGAGAAATCCAAACGTCGGTAAAGTTTATCAGACAAAGCTCTGCAGGTTTAGCAGAAAGTTATACACACATTTTGAATAGATGAGAGACCCAAACAAAAATACTACATTTGTTTTTTATTGTTATGAGCATGAATCTGTCGATTTAAAGATAAGGTTGCGTTATGACGGCTTAAAGCAGAGTGAATTTTTTAGGAGCCTCTTGTTAAAATACATTAATAAAGATCCTGTCATGCTGAAAATTGTGCACGACATAAAAACAGAACAAAATATAATGGGGAAAAAGAAAATGAAAAAAACACAAGAAGATTATGAAAAGTCAGATGATTTGTTAGAGCAGCTGGGAATTTCGGAATCAGATAAAAATGACATATATGATATTATTGCTGGGAGTGTAGAAGATTATGATTGATACTCTTCCCGGTTGCTCCAAAGAATGTTTAAGTGAGGGCAAACAATGTAAAAAAACTAGTTGTAGAATGTGGATAGATTATGAAGAAGACAAAAACTGTTCTTTGATTTCCGTATATCTAAATGGTAACATGACTCTGGATGAAATATCCAAGAGATTGAAGATTTCTATCGTTAGGGTTTCACAAATTGAGAAAGCTGCTTTGAAGAAGCTCTCGAAGAGAATAAAAATATGACTTTTCTTGGGTAAAGTTACTATTTATAACTGTATTATTGAATAATCACTATCCCAAAGGAGATTTATACAAATGAGTGATGATAAAAAACTACTTTCAGAGAACACCGTTCGTCGATTCATGACTCTGGCAAATGTCGGAGCCCTTTCCAGTAATTTCGTCAATGAAAAGTTCGCGAAAGAAGAGGTTAATGAAGAGGAAGAAGAGGTTAACGAAGAAAAAGAAGAGGTTAACGAAGAAGAAGAAGAGGTCGCCACCGAGGGCCTAGACGCGGCTTACGCTCGCGATGACGAGGAACTTCCTCCGGATGTGGCACCAGAAGAAGACGTAGAGATGGATATGGATATGGGTGAATTGGACCCCGAAGCGGCCCCCGATGCCGAAACAGGCGCCGCAGACATTAGTCTTACCGAAGATGAGGCTCGTCTTTTGGTCGACCTCGGCGTTCGCTTGGGAGAGGTCTTAGGCCCCGCCGAAGAGGAGGCTGCAGAAGAAGAGCCGCTTGATATGGCCCCGGAAGAAGAGGAAGTCCCCGCAGCAGAAGTTGCTCCGGAAGAGGAAGAAGAGCCGGTCTTACAAGAAGCTCTCATACGAGAAGTCCTCAAGAGGGTGACAAAGAGAATTGTTTCCGAAAAACTTAAGAATAGAAAGTAAAAAATAATACATTCATCACTTATAAAAGGCCCCTTGACGGGGCTTTTTTGTTGTCAGCTGCAATCAGTTGTGATACAATATATATATGCCATGTCATCGAGGAGCAAAGAGTGATAAAAAGAGTTTCGACACTGCCCGTTTTGGACAATAAGAATAAAACTGAAAAACCCAAGAAAAAAAAGAAAAAAGATGAAGAAAAACAATTTATTATTGTTAACAACATTCAAGGGCCCGAACAAGAATATCCGGAACTAAGGACTATCAGCTTGTACGGCGATATCACAGAAAAGAAAGGTTCAGAGGTCGTGGCTGCTTTGTTATATTTTCAAAACACGGCGCTTACTTCCATCCCGGAAAACCGGGAGGACCCAGAGAGTAATACTCTTACAATTGCCAGGAGTATTAACATGTTTATTTCCACTCACGGCGGTAGTGCTTCTGACATGTTTTCTATTTTAGATGTGATGGAAATGGTAAAAAAGAATACATGCGATATCGAAACTTATGGGATGGGGAAGGTTATGTCTGCTGGACTGCCTATACTGGCAGCTGGATCACCGGGCAAAAGAAAAGTTGGTAGAAACTGCCGTATCATGCTTCATAATGTTATGGCCGGCACTGGAGGGACAATCTTCTCCATGGAAAACGAACTGGAAGAGATCAAGTGGGTCCAGGATAGGTATATAGAGTGCCTTGTAGGATATACTAAAATGACCGCAGCCAGGATCAAAAAGATCCTAAAAACTCAAAAAGACACTTACTTCTCTGCGGAAGAAGCGATAAAAATGGGCATTGCTGACGAAATAATCTAATTAGTTGGAGGAGAATATACACTATGACTTGGTACAAAGAACTACTGTCTGAAAACAACAAAAAGAAATCAATTTCAACACTCGGAGGCCTCATGGATCTCATAGAAGAGGTTTATGAACTTAAGAAGGGCACCCTGTCTAAGCAAACAGAAAATGAAATGCAGATCTTAAAAGAGCAGTTCCTTAACGAGCGAAAAGACCTATCTTTAACTTTGCAAGCTATACCAGAAATAAGTGTCACAGAACTTGGATGGACTGACGTCAGAACAACAGGTGGCAAGAAGGTTAGTGGCCCCGAACGAAAGCAGCTTCGTCAATTTTTATCTCAGATCGAAGGAGCAGGCCTGCCCGAGAAAATAGCATCTCTGTCCCGATTTTATGAACAGGGCCCCAATGAGGACTTGGAGACTCTTCCAGTGGGGAAGAAAATAGCCAAAGTTCTGTCTTACCTTGTTTTCTTCAAGGCATTAACAAAAGTAGTGTCAAATTTTAACGCAGCCTCTGCTGGCTTTAACTTCGAAGCATTTTTGGCAGTGTTGCTTGACGGTGTGCAAATAGAAGCAAATACGGGGACGATTGCTGACTTCAAAACGGGTGATGATGTTCCAGTATCCCTAAAACTATATGCTGAAAAATCTGTTGTAGTTGGCGGGTCTTTTAATGATTTGGTTGGAGACTTAGTTAGGCCACAATTTAGTGGCTTTGATGGGATGCGATACGTTGTATGTATGAAGTCGTTTATTTCATCGGAAACAGGAGAAAAGCAAGGCTCAGGCCTGGATATTGAAGGGGACATTAAATTCTTCCAGTTTGATTTCACGCTTGACAACGTTGCAGATATCATATTTAATTCTATGGAAAAATCAAGGGATTGCATTCAGTTGCCAAGAGAGTTTATTCGATCCAACGGAGAAGTGGATGTCTCGGCAAATTTACCAGGTGCAAATATGCCATCACCACAAGAATTAGAGGATAAATTTTTAACGAATTTTTATAAGGTTGCAAAAGTCGGCTTAAGAAAGAATTGGAGACCAGCATTTAAAGGTGTTGCAGGCGAGTCTGTATTTGGTGAGTTTTTAAACACTCTGGAATGGTCAAAGAGAGACTCTATTTTCAGTACAGTCAAAAAAGGAGCATCGCCGCTAGTGGTCAGAGGCGAATCCGGCATCGCAGGTAGGACTCGCAACAAGGAGATTCTTCAGATTGCACTCGATTTGATAGAGGATAATAAGATTCCTCTTGTGGATGAGGAAGGTAAGCCATATTTAAACCCGCTACAGTTATCTAAGGAGCTTAGAAGCTACGTCGTAGCAGCAACAGATTTAGTGAATGAAGAATTTACATCATCAAGAGTTAAGTCTGACAGGAACAGGATATTGAAGCGCGCTAATTTTTATGCTGCACTTAGTACGTCGGTTAAATTCTACAATAGCCTTACAGATCCAGAAGTGAAAAAGCGCGCTCTTTTGAACTCTAGAGGGATGTTAGAGACA
>Ga0098040_1001279_pt1 | contig 10994 bp, 14 predicted proteins | sample 7_EtaG_FD_75065 | JGI IMG/M metagenome (GOLD analysis project Ga0098040, IMG submission 75065) | Marine viral communities from the Subarctic Pacific Ocean - 7_ETSP_OMZ_AT15161 metaG | ecosystem: Environmental > Aquatic > Marine > Oceanic | place: Pacific Ocean | collected 2015-01-08 | reverse complement strand
TAGTAGTTCCTTTAACTTCTAAATCACCACTAACAGTAGCGTCATCAGCAACAATAAAATCATCATCTACTGTGAAATCTTGAGCTGTAATATTTGTAAAGTTTGCATTTGTACCCGTTATTGTTACTCCACTTATTATTCCTTTACCTTCAATAGTTCCAGTAACAGTTAATTTATCTGCAAGAACAAGGTCATCTGAAACTGTAAGATCAACAGCATTTACATTTGTAAAATTAGCAGTTGTACCTGTGACCGTAGTTCCAGTAATATTGGTTGCTGTGGCATTTGTAAATAATGCATTAGTACCAGTAACAGTAGTTCCAGTGATATTTACAGCTGTGGCATTAGTAAATAAAGCCGATGTTCCAGTAACTGTTGTACCTGTAATGTTGACTGCTGTTGCGTTAGTAGCTAATAAAGAAGTACCCGTTATTGTCGATCCTGTAAGAGTTCCAATGATTGTTGCATCACCACTAACTGTGACATCATCTGCCACAATAAAGTCATCATCAACAGTAAAATCTTGAGCTGTTACATTTGTAAATTTAGCTGTATCTCCAGTTACAAGTGTTCCACTAACTTGTGTAGTACCAATAATATTGACACCCGTTACATTAGTAAATTTGGCATGTGTGCCTGTAACTGTTGTACCACTAACTTCATTCGTTCCTACTATTGATGTTCCCGTTATTGTTGTCCCTAGAACATTAGTGAATCTAGCGTTAGTACCCGTAACAGTAACACCACTTATAGTTCCACTTGAAGTGATATTATTCTGAACAATAATACTTCCACTAATTGTTCCACCAGAGGTGGGTATATAGTAAACATTTAAATATGCTTTAGTTCCTGATATTGTGAGTTTCTTATTCTTTAGTGCAGGGTCAGCTATATCGACATCAACAATAGTTAACAGATCATCTTCTGCTAAATTGAGACCAGCTTGTTCTTGTAATTCACTAATCCTTCGATTTGCCACTACTTATCTATAGAGAAACCTTACGTTAATTATAGGTTCCTAATCTCAGGGCTTTAATTTACCTTTACTTCTATTCTAGGTAGAAGATTCGTAGCAAAATTCCATCCTGCTTGAAGACCAACAACAACTCCACATGAAATAATGAAAACAGCAATTACTTCAGCAACAGTAAGATTCCTTCTTACATAAACAACTTTCTGTGGTGTTGGTGGTTCAACTGCCCTTTGTGTGAAAGTTTGTTGAATTGCTTGTTGTCTAGCTATCGCTTTCATTTCTTCCAATTGTTCTGCCGTTATTTGAGGCGGAACTTGTGGCATTTGAGGCGGTTGTGTCGGTGGTAAATTCGAGTCCATTTAAGCAAATCAGTCAAGAACAGACTAGCATCTAATAAAAGGAATTGAAACTATGCAATATGGTATCCGTAAAGGTTTAGAAGATATTGCAGCAGAATTAAAAGGAGTTAAAAGTATATTGTCAGCAATGTGGCATAGTCGTTATACAAATGGAGAAACAGACGTATTAGATCCAGATTGTTTTTCAGATGAGTATATTTCTACTGAAGAATGTGCTAGAAGATTAAATGTATCTGATCAAACTCTTCGTAATTGGATGGCGATGGGAAGACGTACTCCTGAAAAAGGATGGATTGAAGGAGTTCATTATGTAAATGCTTCTCCTGATCCTTCTAAAAAAGCAACTATTAGAATCCCGTGGAATCACTTAATACAATCATTTGCGAAAAATCGCAAAATGGAGAATCAAGATTACCGCAAGAAAGCTGCTCCTATGTACAAATCGACCAGTATTGGAAAATTAGAATAATGGCTCATCGTTTTAAAGATGTAAATATACCAATTATCACTATTAGTAATCACCTCGAATTACTGCCAGAGTCTTTGTGTAGACAAATTGAAACCTTTCTTCCTCCTCATGGATCTTTTGATGATGGTTGTCTACGTCGTTATTTAGAAAATTTAAAAAACTACGAAGAAGAAGATGCTCATTCCAATATGACATTAGCTAATAGATTACGCTTAGCGTTCAAAAGTATGGATTGTGATACCATTTGTGGCAAGTTTCCACAAGCAGAATTACCTCTTAAACGTCGCTTACGTTGTGTTGCTGAATATTTGATTCGGTCTGGTGAATTTGATAAGGTGAGAGATGAAGAAGGTAAACTTGTCAAACGACGAGGTATCTTAGGGAAAATGGTTGTGTTATATCAACCTATGCCTAAACTTCTAGAATCACTATCACGTCAAGGATTATTAGAAAAATGAATCGCAGAGAAAAATTACTAGCTTCAATCATTGGTCCAGAAATGGATGAAGATAAAGCAAAGATGTTAGATACCACGATCAAATTTATTTTGGGAGATATGTGTGGACAATATTTAAAATTTTGGGACGCTGAAGGACCAGGTGTTATGGTCTTTCAACCTGAGAATAAAGAACGTTCAATGTTCTTTTTAACATTAGAAGAGATTCATTCTGCACAAGAAGATGCAGAACGTACTAATAAAGATGATCTAGGAGAAAGCTTTCGACGTATATTAAATGCTGCACAAAAGATTAAGCCAGCTGAAAAAGCAGGATTCATTATTAATGATAAAGAAGGCATGCGTTATTTTGAAATTGATTTCCAAACTATATCTGAATCAAAAGGTTTTGGTTGAGTTCTGATGTATTTTAAAAAATTAAATCTACCTTTTAATTTACCTAAAATAAAAGTTGCAGAAATTGCTCGATGGTATGGAATAAAACTTGAAAACGAATTTAGAGGAATTTGGTATAACAATATTGAAGATGAAGAAAATTGTTCTTTAAAGGCTTGTATTCCAAAAGAACATCGAGATTTATTTAATCTACATTTGATGCAAATCAATTCAATTATTTTTCCACATACAGATAGTAATGGTTCTTGTGCAATTAATTTTTATATGCATACTAATAAATGTATTACACAATTTTATGAACTAAAAGAAAATAGTAAAGCTAAAAAAATTAAAAATCAAACTGATGGTAATGTCTACGAGTTAAGTGATTTAGATATGGGGCCTTCTTTTATGGCTCAGCCAGGGGATGTTTATCTTTTAAATGTATCTAAACCACATAGTGTCTCTCCTCCTACAGACGAGGCAACATTAAGAACAGCCTTTTGTTTATCTACTAATAAATTTACTTTTTCAGAAGTAGCAAAAATGTTGGCTGATAAATAATGGCTATACATGATATTAGAAAACGACGTGAAGATTTAGAGCTTATTACTAATTATGATTTGATAGCTTCTGCTCATGCTTTATTGGAAGGCATTGAATTAGATGTAGCAAGTTCTAAAGTTGCTAATAGCTATGTAGAAGCTAATAATTTTTTCACTCCTTCAGATGATGGCTTAAATTGTCAACAATGGTTTGGTAATGTTTATTTATTCCCTCCCAGTGGTGCTTATTTTTGGGATAAGAAAAATGATAAATGGAAAATGACAAGAGCTTCTTCTCCAACACTTACTTCTTCTCATGCCGTTTGGTTTAGGAAACTTTATAATGCATGGCTATCAAAAGAAATTAAACAAGGTTTATATTTTACTAATTGCCCAGATATGATTCGTTATGAACAAAAGATATTTGATTTTCCGATATGTATTTTAAGAACAGCTCCGTTACTTTTGAAGAATACAAGTACAGGTATTGATAAGCACAAAACGTGTACATCATTTCTGGTCTATCTTCCTGCTATGGACAGACCTACAGAATTGACAGAAAAGTTCATAGATATTTATGCTGAAAAAGGACGTATCCTTTGTTAATGTGAATGAACTAAAAAGATTCACGGACTAATGACTTTGTTGTGCGATTGGGAAATCAAGGCTTTGGCAATGGATGATAGGATGATTTCTCCTTTTACGGATCATGCCATAAAAGAAGAAAATGGAAAGAAAATATTCAGTTATGGACTTGGTTCTTATGGATATGATATTCGTTTATCTCCTAAACAATGTATGTTATTTGGAGGTAATGGGTCTGGAGATTGCAACCCAAAAAACTTTGAGCCTTCCATATTAAAAGAAACTGATTTAAAAGAAGATGAGTATGGTCAATATTTTATGTTACCTCCTTATGGATATTGTCTATGTGTTGCACATGAACGTTTGACATTACCAGAAGATATAACTGTCGTAGCTTGTGGTAAATCAAGTTATTCACGTTCAGGTATTCTTACTAACATAACTCCAGCAGAAGGAGGCTGGGAAGGTTATTTAACTTTACAGATTAGTAATTGTACAAGTTTGTTTACTCGTATCTATGCAAATGAAGGTATTACGCAACTTCTCTTTTATAGAGGTAAACCTTGTCTTGTAAGCTATAAAGATCGCAAAGGTAAATATCAGAATCAACCTAAAGAAGTTGTTTTTTCGCAAGTTTAATTAGATAAAAGATTTACCAAAGTTTGGTTTTGGTTTATGTGCATATTCAGTTGCTCCAGCTCCTGGAGGACCATAGTTTCTACCACGTAAACTTGGTAATTCTACACCTGCTATAGATGCTTTACCTACTGGAATTTTTCCACGTATATTAGGTTCATCAATACCTGATTTTTGTCTATATTTTCCTGCAGCTTTTACTGCTTTCATGAAAGTACCCACACGTTTTTTCTTATTCTCGACATCAAAATTATCTCTTTGTTCAGGATCTACACGACGTAAATCAACATCATATTGATCCTCTGGATTTAAATCAGAAATTTCAAGTCCTGAAGTACCTGAATCTTTCTGTGAGTTATAATTTGGATCGTAGAAGCTCGCCATGATAATATTGTAAAAGCAATACATCAAGACTTATATAAAGCTATGTCTGGATTCCTAGGTAATTATGTGAAAAGTGAACTGGATTGTTCCTGTGTAGATATAGAAGATTTTGGTGGACAGCCAGGAAATGAAAATAATGACGTTCCCCTGTATGATCAATACAATCGTGGATTAACATTATGCGAAGATGGGATGGAGAGGAAAAATCTAGCTACGGAAGCGGGGAAACGAGACAAGAGTCAGAGAGTAGGACTGACGGGTTATATACCATCAATGGAACAGTCGGAACAGTACCCAGGATCATCTCCAAATGCAGGAAAACTGCTACTAGCACTGGGGAAACCATCGGAGAATATGTATCGACAGTCTCTGGCGAGACGTGGTTTGACCGCCTAGACGAGACATCTCCTACGATGCGTATGGCTGGACCTGAAGAATGTAAAGGAGAAATTAACGTAGAGCCTATAACTCCGAAACAAATTATAAAAGATGCTGTAGATGATTTAGTTAATCATCCTTCTCATTACACAGATGGGCATATTGAATGTATTGATGCCATTAAAGCTCAATTAACAGATGAGGAATTTCGAGGATATTTAAAAGGGAATATTGCTAAATACATCTGGAGAGAAAAGCATAAAGGAGGTACGCAATCTATTGAAAAAGGTGCTTGGTATTTAAATCGTCTGCTTCAATTAGATAAACCTGATAAATGTCAACGTCCTTTTATCCCAGGTTTTGACGATTAAGCTAACGGTGCAAAAGGATCATCATCATCTTCCATGACTGGATCTGGTACTGCTTCTCTTGCTAATTGTCTTAATTCAACATCAGTTGGAATATCAAAATCAATATTAATATTTTCTTCAGCTATTAATGCTTTGACAGCATGCCATTCCATTAATCTCTGATAATACAAATTCAATAAAGATGTATATAATTGTTCCCATGTCATCTCTCCTGCGCTAATCTCAGCTTTACGCATAGAAAATTGTAACTCTAATGGTAGTCCAAACTCTTTGGGTTTTGCAGAGGGTTCCATTTTGTCACTCATATTTCTAGTTATGTATTCTAAGCGAGTCTGTCAAAGACCAGTGTAACTCCATGACTAGGATAATCGTTCCATATTTCATTGTCAATTCGAAATCCATTAGCAAATTCAGCTAAGACATAAGGACTAATACTCTCTTCTAATCTGTGGATAGCTCTTAATTCACTAGGTTTTCCACTGAAATTTCTAAAGGCTGTCAAAAGAATTTCACTTATACCTTTTGTATCTGTATAAGTTTCATTTAAAAACAAACTGATTTCTTCTCGTCTTCTATCTAATAAACCTCCGATAGCTTTATAGTCTTCATCAAATATCCAACGTCCCATTTCTTCGCAAGCTCCTGATAGATCTTCATGTTCTATGCAATCAATAATTTGACTATATAAAAAAGATTCCCAACCTATGGAATGAATAAACGAAATAAGAGACTGGCGCATATATAAATCAAGATGTAATTTTAATTTTCCTAGCTGTTCATCAATTATTGTTGTTTCTGTAAATAAATATTCCAGGGCTTTTTCTTTCGTACAATATTGACCTGCTTTGACAGGTGCTCCATCAGGATAGAATTGTGTTCCATAACCAATGGTATATGGTTCATTTCCTGACTTGGGATCTGGATATGCTTTTTCGTTATAGCCTTCATATTTGCGAATTAAATTAATTGCAAGTGAAAAATCAGCCATGTCGATAAACCTTTATATGTATAATATACACAATTATTAATGAAAAGTTTTATAAATCTTTGAACATAGTAGTGAATTCATCTAATACTTCATCTTCCCGTTTTGGTGGCTTGTATTCCCATTCATCGTCATCGTCATCTTCGATATTGAAATAACTAGATCGACGATTTTTTTCGAAATCTTTTTCTTCATCTGTCATCTCTTTGTCGTCATCGAAGAAACTTTCAATCGTACCAAGGGAAGCAAATGGATCAGTTAAATCAAGACCGAAACCTTCTAATCCTGTATCTCTACCTGCTTTAGTTAGTACTTTCATATCTGAACGATTTAAATCAGGAAAGAAATTTTCATAGAATTCATCTTCTGTTCCTTGGAAACCTGATTTTTGAAATACACTATATAACTCAGTTTCTGCTTTCGATTGTTCATCTTTATAGTCTTCTTCTCTTTCAATATAGGTAACACCTAAAACTTTTTGTGTAGGTTTCTTTCTCTTTTCGTTTAAATATTTAATTTGTTCTCGAATTTCTTGTGCAGATCCTGTACGTAAAGCTGACATTATATGTTCTTTCAATTCATCAAAATCGCCTTTGAATCCTTTTAAACCATATCTCTGGAGTATTTCATCCCATTGGCTATTATCTGTAGGATCTAAACCTTCTAACATGTCATCTGCAAATTCTTCTGGTGTTATGAATTGACCAAAGACTGTTGGGTTTAGTAATGCTTCATCCTCTAATGCTGGAAGGATATTATTATAAATATGATCTTTAACTTTTCCTGCATTCAAGATATCTTCTGCTGCATCATATCCTTGACCTTGACCTTTGATTTGGAAATGCATATGAGCAAATTGTTCTTTATTATTTAAATCAATTCCAAAACGATATGCTTGTTGTGCCCAATTTATATCTCCTGAATTTATGCCAGCTTGTGCATTTTCCCAATCTTGATTAACAGTCTCTTTTTGTATTGCATAAGAAGCTTGTCTTGAATCTTCATTCCAATTTTCTCCTCTTGCTATATTTCCACTTGGATCAAAATAAAAATTAGCATCAAATCTTCTGTCTGAAACTTGTTGAATATCTTCTAAGTATTTATTTGCTCTCATATCAGCTACTAATTTAATAGCTTGTACAGAATCCATTGTTTGGAATGGGTTTTGTTCTTCTTGTCTAACAGATAAATATTCTGTAAATTCATCCATAGATTTAGATTGATCAAATCGTGGTATTAAGTATTCATTTAAAAAATTATTTGCGAAGTCTGCTTCAATCTGTATTGTTTTAGATGCATCGTCAGGATCATAACCTAATTCAATTGCTTCATCATATTTAGTTTTAAGTTCTTCATCAAACCACTTTTGCCAATTATGTGTAACATTATTACCTATTCCTGAAATTTTTGATAAACCACTTTCTAAAGATTCTTCTGCTTTTCCTCCTGAAGTAAATGCTAAAACTCCACCTACTCCACTATCTCCTAAAATAGAATTCGTCAAAGTACTATTGATATCCATAATCTCACTAAAACCACTAAAACCACGCATCGTAGCTAAGGTTTCTTCTTTGCCTTTAGCTCGTTTCATTTCTTCAAGAGTATCTTTTAAAACAGATTGTGTTAAAGCACCAAATTTTCTAACATCAACTTGTGCTTTGTCTCCAGCAGCTTCATTTATTGCATCTTCTAATTCTGTAATTCCATATCCTAAATTAACGTTATAGTTAAGTTTGATTTGTTTATCTTGATCACGTTCGGATAAACGGAATAGAGCAGCAAATTCATCTGGATCTTCAATACTTAAAAACTTTTCTCTTGCTAAACCTCTCCAATAAGGATCATCTCGTTTAGCTTTATTCCATTCTTCAGCTACTTCTGGAATATTTAATAAGCGTTCAGTTTGTGTATTTATATTTGTACCCAACTGTAAACGACGAACATCAGATACTTCTGCATCTGTAGGAGTTTCTTCAATATATTGATTAGCTTGTTCAGTTACTTCAGCTCTATTACCGCGAGTTCCACTAGGAGCTACATTTGTATAATGCTGTAAATAATATGTTTGTTTATTTCCATAACGTTCAGTTATATCAATATCATCATCATTTATAGCTTCTGTCCAATTACTATTTGCAGTTCTTCCAGGTTCAGTGTCTCTTGCATAATAATTAGGATCGAAATCTCCATATAAAGGAGTACGACCTAAATTGACATCCCATGATTGTAAATAATCTTCTCGATAATAATCTTTATATAAATCTTCTAAGCGATTTCTAAAGACACTATCCTCACTTGCTGAACCTTCACTTAATTGAATATTACGAATAAATTGTCGTTGTGTTGTATAGTCTCCTCCTCTTGTATTTGTAGCTGTACTAATGGTTGTGGCATAGCTATCATTTCTTTTTGTATTCTTAGTATTTAAAGTGGTATTATTTTGATTCTTTTCAGTATTTACTTGATTCTTTAAAGCATTTGAATTATTTAAAGTTGTATCTGGAGTAGTCCATCTAGAAGTCCAACAACGTCTTCTCCACCAAGGTCCACTACACTTTCTTCGACTGTGATGATGTACATTATCTGTACGATGATCTGTTTTAAAATCAGTCTTATAATCAGTCTTTTCATTTTCAACTGTCCAACCACCTTGTTTTGTCCAATTGATACCAGCCATTAGTCCTTTATTTCTAATACATATTTAACTATTATATAAAGAAAAACCCCACTACAAGAACAGTGAGGTTATATGACAATGGGGATCAGAATTGACTATATCAGATCAGAAGCTGAATTTAGCACCGAGTTTTGTTGCCCATGCATTATCCAGATTCGTATCTGTATCAGCAGTTAAAACAGCAAGTTCGCCATAGAAGTCAAGCTTTTCAGTTGCTTCAATATTGGCTCCGACTTTTCCTGAAAGTCTAGTATCTGAATCAGAACCATCAACTGCTACAACAGCTGGTCCGCCTTGTACATACCAGTCAACAACACCTGCTGTGTCTTCGTAACCCACATGAACATCAGTAGTAGTGGAGGAGTAATCTGTACCAGTTAGAGAAGAATTAGCTTCAACATTAACGTACACACCAGCAAAAGCAGCTGGAGTAGCAATAGAGGCAGCTGCAAGAGTGCCAAGAATACGCTTAATCATTGTATTTAAGAGTTCAGTATTTTTACCTTAACATCTATTAACAAATCTAATATATGAAAAAGACACTTACTCTTCTGTATCCTTAAGCAATTGAAAAAGTAATACTATTGCAAATGCTATGAGATATGTCCATACAAACGTATAAATTAAATCGTCCATTGTTTTAATAGATCAGGAATAATATTGACATCTAATCCTATGAAAGGAGGAATCTTTCCCAGGATTCTTAATAAACCATCTACAAAAGCAGCCATGACTGCAAACCCTAAAGCAGTGCTAATTAAAGTTGCATTTCTATTATGTCTATTCATAGCAACTTCAATTGCTTTATCAATCATTTCTTTAACTTGCTCTGGTGTCATTTGTTTTTTGTTTATCTTTATTGTATCTCCAATAAAAAAGTCTCCCACTAAGAGAGACTATTTTAATGAAAAATACAGTACTTTAACCTACAGCAGGTGCAAGCAAAGCTATTGGAGTAGATTCAGCTGTTGCCAAATCAAGAGGGAAATTATGAGCATTACGCTCATGCATTACTTCCATGCCTAGGTTGGCACGATTTAATACGTCAGCCCAGGTGGGAACTACCTTTCCATTGGTATCTAAGATTGATTGGTTAAAGTTAAAACCATTCAAATTAAAAGCCATAGTGGAGACTCCCATAGAGGTAAACCAGATGCAAACCACTGGGAAAGTAGCAAGAAAGAAATGAAGAGAACGACTATTGTTGAAAGAAGCATATTGGAAAATCAGACGACCGAAGTATCCGTGTGCTGCAACAATATTATAAGTTTCTTCTTCTTGTCCAAACTTATATCCGTAGTTTTGAGACTCATTATCTGTGGTTTCTCTAACAATTGAAGATGTAACCAACGAGCCATGCATAGCAGCGAACAAAGCGCCACCAAACATCCCCGCAACTCCCAACATATGGAAAGGATGCATGAGGATATTATGTTCTGCTTGGAAGACAAACATAAAGTTGAACGTACCCGAAATGCCGAGAGGCATACCGTCAGAAAAACTTCCTTGTCCGAATGGATATACGAGGAATACTGCAAAGGCTGCCGAGACTGGCGCAGAATAAGCGACACAAATCCAGGGCCTCATCCCTAATCGATAACTAAGTTCCCATTGTCGTCCCATGTAAGCTGAGATACCGATGAGAAAGTGGAACACAATGAGCTGATATGGTCCTCCGTTATACAACCACTCATCGATGGTTGCAGCTTCCCAGATTGGGTAGAAGTGAAGACCGATTGCGTTAGAACTTGGCACGACCGCACCAGAGACGATGTTATTTCCGTAGAGCAATGCTCCTGC
>Ga0098040_1001274_pt1 | contig 11048 bp, 10 predicted proteins | sample 7_EtaG_FD_75065 | JGI IMG/M metagenome (GOLD analysis project Ga0098040, IMG submission 75065) | Marine viral communities from the Subarctic Pacific Ocean - 7_ETSP_OMZ_AT15161 metaG | ecosystem: Environmental > Aquatic > Marine > Oceanic | place: Pacific Ocean | collected 2015-01-08 | reverse complement strand
TTTCTTCTTCTTTTTGACCGGTGTGGAGCAAAGGCGCGGGTCTCGGGATTATCTGCAAAGGATATGGCGAGCCGACGTGCTTGCGAAGAAGCCGGGCCTTTTTCTGTCGCTACGACATTTCATGGCGTTCGGCGCGGCGGCGCTCGACAAGCTTGCGGCATGGACCGGTAATATTCCCGATGGAGATATTGAAGACAGTTTCCCGGATTCCTTAGGTGAGGTGCGGCGAAGCGGGCGCGGGGCATTCTTCATTACGGCGCATTTCGGTAATCCCGAAGTTATCCGTGCGATCGGCGGTTTACAGAAGCGGGCGCGGGTGAACGTGCTCGTGCATACCATTCACGCCGAGCGCTTCAATGCGCTAATCGCTTCGATGGAAGCAGGGTCAAGACTTCGTATGATTCAGGTGACGGAAGTGGGGCCTGATACCGCCATTTTGTTGCAGACAGCCATCGCAAATGGCGAAATCGTTGTGATTGTGGGCGACCGGATTCCTGTGACGGGGGTGAAGCGTGTGGCCTGGGCGAATTTTTTTGGCAGCCCGGCGCCCTTTCCCGAAGGGCCGCATATTCTCGCCTCCATTCTCAAGTGCCCGGTTTATCTTCTCTTCTGTGTGCGAGACGGGAAAAGGCATAAGGTCTTTTTCGAGCATTTTGCAGATCGGATCGAGCTGCCGCGCAAGCAGAGAGAGGCAGTGATCCGCCAATCAGTGGAGCGTTATGCTGCAAGGCTTGAGCATTATGTGAGACTTGCGCCATTACAGTGGTTTAATTTTTTTGACTTCTGGCATCCGGCCGGACTGGAGAAGCCTCCGACGATTTCCGAGAAGGGTGAGGTGGAATGGCAAACGTAATCGCAGGATTGCGAATTCTGGGCGCTGCATCGGTGTTATTCGTCGGATTGGCGTCCACAGCGATTGCCTGTCCCTCGCCCGAGATGATGGCGGGTGGCGCGCTCGATCGTTCGTTTACGCAGGAAAAGTTTATATCAGGCGTCGCTCATCCTCTGCATTCGACCGGACAGCTTGAAGCGGAGAACGACAAGATTGTCTGGCACATGCTCACGCCCTTCGATGTGAAGACCACGATTACATCGGATGGAATTACGCAGTCTTTCGATGGTGGGTCGGCAAATAAGGTTGCGACGGGGTCGAGTGAAATTTCCACCATGATTGCCCGCACGATGGCATCCATGATGCGGGGTGACTGGGGAAGTCTGAAATCGATTTTTGCGGTTTCGATGCCTGCCAAGGTCTATGAAGGTGATTGGGCTGTGGTGTTGACCCCGCTCGACGAACGGCTTGGAAAGCTTCTTGGTGAGATTACCGTGCGCGGTTGTAAGGAAGTTTCGACTGTCGATATCGTGCGGCCGGACGGCGACCGGGAACATATTCAGTTCGAAGCCGCCGCGCCATGAGCAAGGCCGGGATTGCGACCATTCTGCTTTTGCTGGCGTTCGTCACGTCAGCGGCCTATGTCGCAACACATCTTGCCGACGATATCGATACGAATATTCTCTCGTTGCTGCCAGGAGATTCACACGACCAGACTTTGAGCGGCGCTATGGAGCGCGCGAATGATGAGGCGGCAAATCGCGTGGTTTTCGCGATTGAGGGTGGCATTGCCGCAGATCGCCGCAAAGCTGCGAAGAGGCTCTTGTCTGATCTCATTGCGAGTGGCGAATTCAAGAATTCTGCAGACGATGGCAAGGCCTTGTGGCAATGGCTCTTTGCCAATCGCACTCAAATGCTTTGCCCGGACGACCGGGTGCGGCTGGCGAAAGGAGAAGGTGGCGCCATTGCACGCGAAGCGATGGTTCAATGGTATGCCCCGATGGGAAGCGGTGGCGCGGCTCTTTTGAAGACCGATCCTCTGCTGCTGACCAATCGTTTGCTTACCTGCCTCACGCCATCCGGCATTCGGATGATGCCAAATCCCGATGCGGAGATCATATCAGGCGTCATCACAGCACCCGTCTATCGACTGGATGTGCAGGACAAGATCGGTAGTGTCATCAGAAAGTGGAAGGATGATCCCTCGACGCAAGGGCTTAAGCTCGAGCGGGCGGGCGCGATCTTTCATGCCGCCTATGGAGCGGCGCATGCGCGGAAGGAAATGTCGATTATCGGTGGCATTTCGACATTGGCGGTGCTGCTCTTCTATTGGACGATGTTTCGTTCATTTCGCGCGCCCGTCATTGCAATGGGTATGGTGGCCTTTTCGTTGACCACAGGCCTTGCGGCCACGCTTCTCCTGTTTGGTAGCATTCATATCATCGCGCTTGTTTTTGGCGCGGCCTTGATCGGTATGGTGGTTGACTACACGACCTATTATCTCGTGACGGGTCTGGCAGAGCCAGAGCTTGACTATCGAGCGCGGCGCGCGCGGATCGTGAAGCCTTTGACTTTGGGAATGTTGACTTCGGTCGGTGCTTTTGCAGCGCTTTTGTTCTTTCCCGTTTCTGCTTTCCGCCAGATCGCATTGCTCGGAAGTGTTGGACTTGCAACGGCATGGGCGGCCACGCTTTTGTTGACACCTCGCGTTGAAGGCCGCGCGATGAAAATCGGCCCCGGGGCGAGTTGGACGCGAAATGTCATCGGTCGTTTTCTGGGCAATCGTCCTGACAGGCGGTTGGCGGTGGGCGTGTTTCTTGTCGCTATAGCTGTTCTGGTTTTGGGTATGTGGCGGGGGCATACGCTTGATGACGTGAAAAAGTTTCAGGCGCCGTCGCGTGAACTTGTCGCGGAGGAAGCGCAAATACGCTCGCTGACCGGTTTCTCGCCGTCGGCGGCGTTTTTTCTTGTGCGTGGTGATACGCGTGAAAGCGCGACGGTCCGCGAAGAGCAACTCTTGACGGCGTTGCGCGAGAAAGACGAAGCGGGGGCCGTGTTGTGGGCGGCCAGTCGTTTTGACCCGTCTCGGACGCAACGAGCGGCAGATGAGGTGCTGATCCGTGATGGGCTCGTGAAGCCTCATCTGCGCGAGGTTCTGTCCACGCTCGGTGGTAAAGAGACAAATGTGTACGAAGGGGTAGGCGCTAACTCTGGCGAGCAGGCAATGCCAACATTCATCCGTGACTTCCGTGGGCGGACAGGCGGTCAGTTCTGGTCGATCGTTCCAGTCAATCAGGCGCTTGCCGATGTGCCGTCTCTACCCTTTGTTCAGTTTGTCGAGCCTGCAAGGCAATATTCCGAGCTTTTTGCAAGCTACCGAAAGCTCGCTAGTTCCGGGCTTGTGCTGGCGGTTGTCCTGACGGGGCTGATGCTTGTGCTTGCCTATCGAAGCTTGTCGGCGCTCAAAATCGTATTTCCTACTGTGGCTGGGTTGCTCCTTACACCCGCAGTGACAAGCCTCGTAGGACTGCCATTTACGTTTTTCTCGGCTATGGGATTGTTTCTCGTCGCGGGCGCGGGCGTGGACTACGCTATTTTTCAGTGGGAAAATCCGGGCCGAGCAGGGAGCTGGACCCGTGTCGGCATTATTCTGGCGGCCGCCATGACCTGTATTTCGGTAGGCATGTTGGGATTGAGTTCGGTTCTTCCGGTCAAGAGTTTCGGTCTGTCAGTTGCAATCGGTGTTTTTCTGACGCTTATGCTTTCGCCTTTCGTTAGTATGCAGAGCAAATCACCTGCTTCTGAAAGCGAGCAATGATGCCTGATGTCATTATTATCGGAGCGGGTCCGGCGGGCGCTGTGGCGGCGGCTATGCTTGCTTCTCGCGGTCGGTCCGTGGAGGTGCTCGAGCGTACGCATTTCCCGCGATTCTCCATCGGTGAAAGCCTGTTACCCCAGGCTATGGAATGGCTGGAAGAAGCCGGGCTGTTGCGGGAGGTCGTTGAGGCGGGTTTCCAGCACAAGAATGGCGCCATCTTCCGATGGGGCGAGCAGGAGGAGTGTTTTGACTTTCGCGATAAGTCTCTCAAGGGCTGGGGAACGACCTATCAGGTTCGTCGTGACAAGTTCGATGAAATACTGATCCGAGGGGCGGAGAAAAAAGGCGCCCGGGTTTCATTTGGCCAGACGGTCATCGAGATGACGCCCGATAGGGAGAGGCCGAGTGTTCGGGTGCGTGATGAGGATGGAAACGAGCGTGAAATCTCGGCGCGTTTCATTTTGGACGCGAGCGGATTCGGCCGTGTGCTTGCGCGGCTGCTTGACCTGGAGATGCCGATCAGCGTGCCGCCGCGTCTCTCTCTCTTTACGCATGTCGAGGATCATATCCCCGGGGGTTGGCACGACCGCAACAAGATCATCATCACAATCAATCCTCGTAACCCGGCGATCTGGTATTGGTTTATCCCTTTGGCCGATGGCGTGACCTCGGTGGGCGTTGTCGGGGAGCCGCATCAAATTGAGCCCTATGGCGCAACGCGGGAAGAGCAGTTCGATGCACTCGTCGGTGAATCCGGGTTGATGGCCAGATTGCTGGTCAATGCGCGACGCATTCGAGACATCGGTGAGATTTCGGGATATGCCTGCAATGTCAAGCAGTTGCATGGCGATGGCTATGCACTTTTGGGCAATGCCGGGGAGTTTCTGGACCCGGTGTTTTCGTCGGGCGTTACCATTGCGCTCAAATCTGCGTCTTTAGCCGCGCGTACGCTCGAGCAGCAACTCCAGGGCATGGAGCCGGATTGGGAAGAGGAATTTGCCAAGCCACTGACAAAGGGGGTCGAGACGTTCCGTACATTCGTCAATGGATGGTATGATGGCAGCTTCCAGCGTGTGATATTCGGCGCACCATCGGGACGAGGGGATGTGAAGGCATTTATTACATCGGTGCTGGCGGGCTATGCCTGGGATGAGGCAAATCCTTTTGTTAGAAAGCCCGACAAATATCTGAGCTTACTGGCCGAGTTGTGTGCATGAGACGTTTGTTGAGCCTGTTTGCGTTTGCCTTTTTGGTGGCTTGTGTATCGACGCCCGGGCCCCACATCGACGATCAAATGCTGGCGCCCGGTGTGACGCTGAGCCTGCCCGCCAGCCCCCCTTTCGGGGCCGGTCTTGACGTCGTACAGATCGTGCAGGCTGGCTATGAAGGCCGCGAACAGCTGATTCAGTCTTTCCTGCAAACGGATGCTTCGCGTCTTGTTCTTGTAATGACCGTGCCGTCCGGGCCCCGCATCATGCGAATTGACTGGAGCGATGGCCGGATCACCGCAAAGAAGGAGGCCATCGCCCCGGCCGCCTTGAAGCCCGAGCGGATGGTGGCCGATGTTTTTCTTGTCTATGCCTCTCACGATGCGATTGTGCGGGCGCTTCACGGTGCGACCGTGGTCGATGCGTCGGACGGTACGCGCCGGATACGCGCATCGGGCCACGATGTGATTCTCATCAAGCGGCCCACTGCTGATGTCTGGTCGGGAAGCGCGACGCTTTCGAACCTTGCATATGGCTACAGGTTGAGCATACAGGGCCGGAGGATGAGCCCGTGAGCGACATGTCGAAAAGTCAGATCTATCTGAATGCGATGAGCGCGGCCAATGCGCTCGGGCGCAACTGGCAGGAGGTGTCGCGCGGCCTCTTTGCAGGCGATCGGAGCGGGTTGGAGAGTCAGGAGACATTGAATGACGGCCGCTCGGTACCCGTCGGGAGATTGAATTTCGATCTCGATTGTCTGGAGCCGCAGTTTGCCGATTGGGATAGTCGCAACAATCGTCTCGTTCGACAGTGTTTGACCCCTCTCACGGAAGCGATTGATGCGGCAAAGGAAAAATACGGAAGCAGCCGTGTTGGCGTCGTCATTGGCACAAGCACATCGGGAACATCGCAAACAGAAGCGCGTTTGCCGGAATGGATTTTGGCAGGAGGTCCGCCGCCAGGTTTCGATTTCCGGCGACAGGAACTTGGTGATGCCGCCGAATTCGTTGCCGCTGTGACCGGCGTTTTCGGCCCTTGTTTCTCGGTATCGACGGCCTGCACTTCGGGGGCGAGGGCGCTCGCGAGTGCTGCGCGCTTGCTGCACGCTGGCTTATGCGATGCGGTCATTGCCGGTGGGGTCGATACCTTGTGCGGGCTCACGCTCAATGGATTTTCGGTGCTCGACTCGATTGCGGGCGAACGTTGCAACCCTTTCAGCAAACATCGGACCGGGATCAACATAGGCGAGGGCGGCGCGCTGTTTCTGGTGACGCGAGAAACTTCGGAGATTCGACTGGCGGGCTGGGGAGAAAGTGCGGATGCCCATCACTTGAGTGCGCCGGATCCCGAAGGCAAGGGTGCGCGCATTGCCATCGAGCAAGCACTGGCGAGCGCAGGAATTGATTGCCGCGACCTTGCTTATCTTAATCTTCATGGCACGGCCACGCGATTAAACGACGCGATGGAAGCGAAGGTAACCTATGACCTGTTCGGTGACACGCTACCTTGTAGTTCGACCAAGAGTTTGACCGGGCATATGCTGGGGGCTGCGGGATCGAATGAAGCGGCGTTCGCGATCATGGCGTTGCAGCAGGGTATCCTTCCGCCGCATATCTGGGATGGGGAGCGAGACCCCGCTCTGGCACCTGTTTGTCTGGCGGATGATATCGGACTGGGCATTCGGGGAAATTACGCTATGAGTTGCTCTTATGCTTTTGGTGGCAACAATGCCGCCTTGATCCTCGCGCGTGAATGACGATGCAGTCACCACCACCCGTCGAACAGCTGATCATCCATCGTGGTACGATGCTGTTGTTGGATCGCCTTCTGGAGGCAAATGAAGATTTTGCCGTTGCCGAGGTTGTGATCTCCTCAGCCTCTCCATTCTGGCGCGCGGGGCACGGCGTTCCGGCCTATGTCGGGCTTGAATATATGGCGCAGACGATAGCGGCTTTTGACGGTGCGCAGCGTCTGGAAACTGGAGCTGATCCCTCTATCGGATTTCTTCTGGGAACAAGACTCTATCAGTCGAAAGTCGGATATTTCGCAGAGGGGCAGCGGTTGAAGGTTCGTGCAAAAATTGCTTTCAGCGACGCTGGCATGGCTTCGTTTGAATGTATCATCTGTTCCGGCGAGGATGAACTTGTGTCAGCATCGCTGAATGTGTATCGCCCGGAGAATGGCGAGATGGAGGATCATGCATGACAAGGGCAGAGCTTCCGCGATCTGTTCTGGTCACCGGGGCCAGCAAGGGTATCGGTAAGGCCATTGCGCTCAAACTTGGCGCGGCGGGATTTCCGGTTACTGTGCATTACGGGCTCGACCGCGCAGGCGCTGAAGAAGTTGTGGCCTCGATCGGGGCCACCGGCGGAAAGGGGCGCGTTATCGGCTTTGACGTGGCAGATCGCGAGGCGACGAAGGGCGCGCTCGAGGCTGATATTGCAGAACATGGCGCCTATTGGGGGATTGTGCTCAACGCGGGTATTGCGCGTGACAATGCCTTTCCCGCGCTTGATGACAACGATTGGGATCAGGTGCTGACCACCAATCTGGACGGCTTCTTTAACGTCGTTCATCCGCTTGCAATGCCAATGATCCGGCGACGGGATGGCGGACGCATCGTGACGATATCTTCCGTCTCCGGCATCGTCGGCAATCGCGGACAGGTTAATTATAGTGCCGCAAAGGCGGGAATCATCGGCGCGACGAAGGCGCTCGCGGTCGAGCTTGCGACGCGAAACATCACCGTCAACTGCGTCGCACCGGGCGTTATCGAGACGGCAATGATCGACAAGGCGCCGATCGAAGAAATACTCAAAATGATTCCGATGGGCCGGGTCGGACGCCCGGATGAAGTAAGTGGTATCGTAGGCTTTTTGATGTCGGACGAGGCGAGTTACATCACGCGTCAGGTCATTTCGGTGAACGGAGGGTTCTGCTGATGCGTCGTGTGGTGGTCACCGGCATGGCAGGCATTACGTCGCTGGGGACGGAATGGAACGACATACGCAAGGCGATGGCGCAGGGCCGCAGCGGCGTGAAATACATCTCCGACTGGAACAAGTTGATCGACCTCAAAACGCGTCTTGGTGCGCCTGCCGATTATTTTGAGCATGAAGCGATCTTTCCGCGCAAGGCGATGCGCTCCATGGGTCGCTGCGCCGCCTTGGCGGTCAAGGCGTCGGAAGGTGCTCTGTCGCAAGCGGGTTTGCTCGACGATCCGCTGCTTCAATCCGGGCGGGTGGGCTGTGCTTTCGGTTCGTCCTATGGGTCGACGGAGCCGACGCGGGGGTTCGTCAGCTTCATGGATACGGGGCGGGCAACCGAATTGACTGCCATGAGCTACATCAAGATGATGAGCCATACGGCTGTTATCAATGTTGGGATTTATTTCGGCCTTCGTGGCCGCGTCATAACCACATCGTCGGCCTGCACCTCCGGCTCGCAAGCGATCGGCTATTCCTTCGAAGCGATAAAATATGGCCATGCCGATGTGATGATCGCCGGTGGCGCAGAGGAATTTTGCCCGACGATGGCGATCGTGTTTGACACATTGTTTGCCACAAGTTGCAAGAACGATATGCCGGGCAAGGCCTCAAGGCCCTTTGATCGGAATCGAGACGGCTTGGTAGTTGGTGAGGGTGGCGCCGCGTTGGTCTTGGAAGAGCGCGAGCATGCGCTGGCGCGAGGTGCAACCATTTTCGCCGAGGTCGTCGGCTTCGGTACGAATATGGATGGCTCGCATGTTACGGACCCGCGATCCGAAACGCAGGCTGCGGCGCTCAGGCTCGCGCTCGACAGCGCGGGGCTCGCGGCTGATGCAATTGATTTCGTGAGCGGTCACGGAACGGCGACAATTCAGGGGGATGTGGCGGAGACGATCTCGACGGCGGATGTTCTTGGATCACAGACACCTATTCATTCGCTGAAAGGTTATTTTGGGCACACGCTTGGTGCCTGCGGCGCGATGGAGGCCTGGCTCACCATCGAGATGATGCGGGACGGAAGTTTTGCACCGACCTTGAACCTCGAAGATCCAGACGAGACTTGCGCCGATCTGGATCACATTATCGGGTCGTTTCGCGAAGTCGACGTGCAATATGCCATGTCGAATAATTTCGCTTTCGGGGGCGTGAATACGTCTCTGATTCTTCGGCGCGAAAGCTGAACTCTGGCGGCCTGGTTTAATTTCAACGTGTTGTATTGCCTGAGAACTCTTCTCGAGAGATCAAGATGGGTTACCAGGCAAAGGCTGATAATGCTGCGGGGCGCGATAAATCAGGGTGATTATCTCGAAGGAAGGCGATCTGCGACCGTAGCGTTAAGCGAATGAATTCCTCCGCTTCTATTTCACCATTGGCCCGGCCTGATTGGTGAGCTTGTAGGCAAGCAGCACCGGCACGAATGTAATGGCCATGACGATCAGCACCACGACATTGACTTCGGGAAGTTTCTGGCCGAGGCGTATCGCGCCGAAAATCCAGAGCGGTAGTGTGTTTTGCGCGCCCGCTGTGAAGGTGGTGACGATGACTTCATCGAACGACAGGGCGAAGGCGAGGAGGGCGCCAGCGACCAGCGAGGTCGAGATCATCGGCAGCGTCACGCGGCGGAATGTCTGCCAGCCGTCCGCGCCTAAATCCATCGAGGCTTCTTCAAGCGATTTCGGTACGCGGCGCAATCTGGCTATGACGTTGTTGTAGACAATGACGATGCAGAAAGTCGCGTGGCCGATAACGATGGTCCAGAAGCTGAGGTTCATTCCCCAGAAGACAAAGAATGAATTAAGCGCCATGCCGGTGATGATGCCGGGGAGTGCAATGGGCAATACGACCATGAAGGAGACGGCGTTCTTGCCGAAGAATTCATATCGGTGAACAGCGAGCGCGGCCGCGGAACCGAGGAACATGGCAATCGTTGTCGCGACAACGCCTGCCTTTAACGACAGCGCCAGCGCGGTTCGGATTTCCTGATTGGCGAAGGCGGAGCCGAACCAGCGCAACGACAGACCCGCGATCGGGAAGGTCTGGATGTTCGATGCGTTGAACGCATAGACGATGATGATCAGGATCGGAATGAATAGGAAGGCAAGAACGAGCCCGACCCAGATCGTCAGCATGATGCGTGCGGCTTTGGTTTCCATATGCGCTTTCCCCTACATCACGTCGAAAGCGCCGGTGCGCTTGGCGAAAGCGAGATAGGCCGCCATCACGATCAGCGGAATGCTCGCGTAGGCGGCGGCGAAAGGAATATTGTTCGCGATGCCGACATTGGCATAGACGACATTGCCGATGAAATCCGAACCCGGCCCACCGACGAGCACTGGCGTGATGTAATCGCCCAGCGTCAGTGAGAAAGTGAAGAGCGAACCCGCGATGACGCCTGGCATTGCGAGCGGCAGGATCACCTTGAAGAAGGTCCGCCAAGCCTTCGCGCCAAGGTCCTGCGAGGCTTCAAACAGCGAATAGGGGATGCGCTCGATGGCCGAATAGATCGGCATGATCATGAAGGGCAGCCAAATATAGGAAAAGACGATCCACATGGCCCAGTTGGTGTAACCGATCTCAAGCCCTTCGAAGCCGAGATGTCTGAGTACCCAGTTGAGCGCGCCGTTATGTGCGAAGATCAGACGCCAGGCATAGACGCGGGCGAGATAGCTTGACCACAGCGGCACGAGCACCAGCGTGAAAAGCACGATGCGCTGGCGAGGCCCAGCGAGCCGTACCATGAAATAAGCGAAGGGAAAGGCGAGCAGCACGTCGGTGAGCGTAACCGCCGCCGCCATCAGGATCGTGCGCACGGCGATGCGCCGGTAGATGTCGCTCGTCAGGATTGTGTGGAAGTTGGTGAGCGTCCAGTGTCGGTTGATTTCGCCGGTGAAGCTGTCGACCGTCCAGAATGCGGAAATGAAGAGGGCCGCAAGGGCCGCAAGATAGATAAAGATGAACCAGCCGAGAGGCGGCGTGAGGAGGAGCCCCGCGCTTACCGCAGGCCTCCTCCACAAACCTGCCGACAGGCGGCGGGACTGATACGCAACGCGCCCCACCGCCTTGTCGAACATCTCTTGCAGGTAAGAGATCAACCCTTGATCTCCTGCCACTTCTGTTGCCAGGTCGTGTAACTCGTACACTCAGCCTTGCCATTGGCGCAGGTCTGCTGCGGCGTCTTCCAGAAATGGATCTGCTTGATGTAG
>Ga0098040_1001271_pt1 | contig 11071 bp, 11 predicted proteins | sample 7_EtaG_FD_75065 | JGI IMG/M metagenome (GOLD analysis project Ga0098040, IMG submission 75065) | Marine viral communities from the Subarctic Pacific Ocean - 7_ETSP_OMZ_AT15161 metaG | ecosystem: Environmental > Aquatic > Marine > Oceanic | place: Pacific Ocean | collected 2015-01-08 | reverse complement strand
TCTCTATTCGCTAAGACACTTAAATCTACAAATAAATTTGGTATCCAAGTATCTAAGGTACTTGGTGATTTGTATTGAATTATTCCACATTTACTTCGTCTAACCAAAGCGTATGTAAAATCACTAACAATTTTATGTTCAAAATGAGAATCATCACTACTCGGTGATATTATACAATCATACTTTGAAATGTCAAATTTGGTTTCTAATAAATTAACCCATTCATCTTCATCTTTATCTTTTATAAATTTACTATCTTCAATAAAATGTCCTTCTATGTTATCAATGTTTTCCCAAACTTTTCTACATTCATTCTGTCTTTCTTTGGTAGTAGATTTATCAAAGTCTCCACCTTGAGACAACACAACAATGTCAAATTTTGTATCTTTATATTTCATAATTGTACCCAACATTCCATACTCTATATCGTCTGGATGTGGTGACAAACACAACACTCTATCGTAATTTAAAAATTTCATAATATCCACTCCGGTTTAATTGATTTAAATGGTTTATTTGTATAAATTTTTATCCCTCTTCTTCTTAGGTAATCTCGTAAGTCTTCTGAAACATCACTCATGACACCTATCATTTCTTTTGTGTCAACATGATAATGAGTAAAATGTATTTCGTTTTTACCTTTTTTTAAAGTTATAATTTTTCTATGTGTATCATAATCAACTTGAACATCTTTTATATTTTTATCTTTATGTAATTCAAACCAATCATCTATAATATTTAAAATAATTTTTTCCAACTCTTCTTCAGTTAATTCTTTTGGATAACAATTTTCTCTAATTACTTTACAAGGTGAACCAGCAGCCAGACAACCACTTGGTAAATCTTTATTAATGATAGAACCGATACCTATAACTGAATCATCTCCTATCGTAACATTAGGTAAAACGATACATCTTGCTGGTAACCACACATTGTTACCTATCTTAACAGGACCGAAATCTGATGGGAATCCTTGTGTAACATCTAACCAAGCTCCGTGTGTCCAAATCATAACTTCAGCACCAATACCAACATCATCACCAATCTCTACTGATTCAGATGGATTTATAATTGTTCCTTCAAATATACCAACATGATTTCCAATCTTTACATTTGAATCAGTACCTGTGCAACCACCTCTACCAATCTCAACTCTTTCACACATATATAACCAACTTCCAACTTCAAATTTCTTGCAATTTATTTTTATATTGTTTCCTAAAAAAGAATGTTCACCTATTGAAATCTCATCGCATGTAATCTGAACATTATCTCCAATGACCACATCGTCATCTATGTTTATTTTATTAGCTTTGATAAAACTATTTTTTCCTAATTTATAGTTATTCATTAAAAACCTTTCTTTTCACCTCTTGAAAATGGAAAATTGTTCTGAACAAAATAATTATCTATTACTGATTTATATTGACTATTTTTTAATTCTGGTTTTAACCATAAAAATTCTTGAACAACATCTCTATCTAAAAATGGATACCTAGCCTCTAAACCATGCAGTCCTGCGACATATTCTTCTTTAGCTAAATAAGATTCCATTGAACTATAATAGAAACTAGCCCATGGAAATACCTCTGTTAAATCATTTGGAAACAATCCACCAAAGTTGCTATGTTGGGTTTTCTTTATCCCACCAAATCCATAATCAGAAAATATTTCATCAGCTCCCATACCTGTTAGATAAAGTTTTTTGTTTTCTTTTTTAGCAGTATGACATACCCAAGACATCCAAGAAGCAGCTTTATCATCTATCAATCTTCTATCATATTCATTATAATTACTTGTATCAGATTTTATGGTATAGTGAAACTCTTCAGTACCACTCTCTATAAAATTTCTATGTTGAACTCTAATATCTTGATTTTTCATAAAATTATGAAATGAAGATATACCACTTTGAGATATTAACTTTTGTCTATGTTCAACTATACTACTATTTTCATGTACTATAACAGGAGTTAAAACACTGTAAGCCTTAAAAGGTACTTTCTGTTTTAATAACTCACAACAAATAGCACCACTGTCATATCCTGAACTGAGTCCCATAAAAATGTTCTGAGTGGTATCACTTGTTCTTTTAAATATAGACCTTTCAAACGCATCATTCCAATCATCGAAGTTGTCCTTATGTTGATTTAAATCAAAATCAAATACAATAAATTCATCTATCAACTTGGAGTCCGATATTCTAAATATCATAGCAGTATTTGGTTTAGCTTTTTTTACATCTTTATGTTCTATCTTATCAAGAGCAGTTCTATATGTAGAACAACCAAACTTACCATTTGCATTTGAATAAAATAACGGCTTTGTTTTAAATGGGTCTGTAACCATTACTATTAAATCTTTATTAAAATCTAACAATAGGATAGAGAACTCACCATCTAATTTTTTTACAAAATCAACACCATACTTTTTATATAAATCTATAATACAATAACCATCACTCTTATAATTACCAAAATCTTTATAGTTATAAATTTCTCCATTATATAAACAAATAATACCATCGTCTTGAAATGGTTGTGTTGTAATCTCTCCAGTCATACTTAACAAATTATGTAAGAATGTAAAGTTATTAACTTCATCTTTTACTATAGAAGTTTCATCTGGTCCTCTAAATTGTAAATAATAGTTTACATCATCATAATCTTTTATATCTTTATTAGTACACAATATACTACACATTATAAAGTTCCTTATATGTTCTCTCTATCCAGTAATTAGCATCTCTACCCATTTCATTTTGTGGAATAGCATTGAAATGATATATCCAACCATTTTTTAAAAAATGTAATTCATCTGTCCACCATTGATGTGGATGATAATACATTAAATTTTTACGAGACATATCTTGTAAATTGTAACAACCAGGTAAGATAGTCATTGGTAATTCTTTTTGTTCTCTGTAAAAATTTATACAAGTTTGGTCTGTTGAGTTCCATTTTCCAAATACTTGATTTAATCTATCTTTATTTTTATGAAACCATTCTATCAAACCCTTTAAATAATCCTTATGTGATTTATTAAAAATCTGAAATCCGCCATTTACATATCTCCAAGTTGGAAAACCATCTTTACCAAAAAACTCTACTCCATATTGTAATACACTTTTATTAACCCATTCGTAATCACCATCATTCATAACAGCTGCATATTTACCATCTGTTTCATTAAAGAAGTTTGGACAATTGGGATGTATAATCGTATCAGCATCAACGATTAAAACTTGATTGTAATCAATTTTATTCTCATCCAATATATCAAGAACATAATATCTCTGCCAAGTTATTTTCATTTCTTCGACAGGTAATACCAAGTCCTGCCATACGATTAATTCACAATCATTTTTATCACACCATTGTTTCCAACTATTTATAGAATAATTGTAATTATCACTTCTACCATTTCCTAAATCTATGTTTGGTATAAAAACTACATTCTTCATACAAATTGTTTTCCTAATTGTTCTTCTGAAAGTAAATTAAATGGATACCCTTTGTGACTTTCTGTTTCAAAAAATCTTTTTATACCTTTCCAGTCTTTTAAATCTCTTTCTGTTTTTTTATTTTTTCTACTAAAATAAAATCTTGGTTCTAAAAAATTATATCCGTTAACAACAAAACTATAATTTTCAATTAAGTCATCATCACCTTGTGCATCAAATATTCTAAACTTACCTCTATCTTTTTCAAATATTTCAATATTACCCTCTAACCGAATAAATCCATTGTTTCCATCAAATAGTTGATTTCTAGCTTCCGATGATATTATTATGTCAACATCATCATTTTGTCTTATACCCATCAAAGTCAAGATACCTGATTGAGTGATAGTAAATTCCCCTCTTGGAATCTGAATATTAGATAAACCATTCACTCTTCTTATTAAAGGTTCAGCTCTGTGTATCCCATCATGTTTTCTTGGTTCATTATATATTTGTGATTCTTTCATATAAAATGGAATATATTTTTTACCATTAATTAACCTACCAATCATAGCACAAGCTCTGTGATAACTATGTCTAATAAAACCATTATCAAATTCTACTGGATTGTTTTTTAGGAATATTTCTAATTCATCATCACTCATTAATTCTAATGAATTGTAATAATCCTCTGTCATATTATCCCATCCCAATTCGTGATGGTCACCAACATCTTTTCTAAACTCTGCTAACATACAATTGAAATACTGCCAATTTTTTGGATTTAAAATCTTTTTAGTTTTATCAATGTTATCTTTATTTGAGTAAAACTCAACAAATTCTTTAACTTTTTTTAAAGTATAATTTTGATTTAATATTTCTTTACCACCACCACCATTAGCTACTTCCATATTTAAAAAGTAATCTAAACTTATTGGTTGGTATTCAATAAAATTATTTCTTTTTTCTTTTCTTTTAATTTGTCTCCACTTTTTCATATACAGAAAAAATTCATTGTCATCTATATCCTCATCTATAAAATTAAAATCCAACTTGTTTTTCCAAGCAACATAAGGAAAACTTAATTGGTCTCTTTTACTTCCATATTTAACCTCTGTCCACCAGTCCTCCATTGTTTTAATTATATCTTTATTATGATGCCTTCTTAATATTACAGTATTTCTAGCTTGTCCATTATTTTCTGGATAACCCTCTTGTTTGTATCTATTGACTTGATTATTTATAATATCTAAATTATCTTTATAATGTTTTCTTGGATGATTATCACCCAACCATTTTATAAACTTAGCTTCCTCATAAATACATTTTCTAACATTTAAATTACCAGTTGTTGATATTCCACAGAACTCGTGATTTAAAACAGCATAGTCTTTATCTTTTAAATATTTATCAACCAATATATCTACATCACTTGTAATTTTAACATCACCATCAATCCAAATACTAATGTCATAGTCTTGTAAATATCTATGAGGTAGTATCTTTGGTTTTTTTGAATCTCTAGCACCATCATAAAGTTTATCTACAATTCTAATATCCCAAATATCAGATTTAAAATTTGGATTATCTGTAAAACAAACAAAATCATACCCATTTAATTCTATGTCAGGTTTATGTAAATGATAATTATTTTCTTCTGAACAACCAAATACCGAAGTATAAATTACTTTTTTATTCATTTATTATACCCATTAATTTTTTAGTGTTTAATGAAAGAGATGGGGCTATATCAACTCCAGATGCTTTGTTAACATCTTGATGTTGAGATACAAAATCATAAACACTTTGATATTCACCACCAACATTAATTATACCAACCTCATCTTTAACTTTTAAAATAATGTTAGCGACAGCTTTATGAGTTATAGAATTTCTACACACATCATCAAAGGCGACTTTGTGTCTAAATGGGATGTCACATAAAGAACATCTTAATATCAATGAATCAGGTATTAGTTTTGTAACACACTCACCACCAAGTTTAGACCAACCATATTTGTTTAATGGTTTTAATCCACTTTCTTCATCAACTTTATCTTTTGAATCATACACAAAATCTGTTGATATGTATATGAATTTGATTCCATACTTATGACAAATCTTAGCAACATTTGCAGTTCCAACAATATTTGTTGACAAACTCATTATTGGATTCCTGTCATTTATGTTCATTGGTTTTGTTAAAGCTGCAGTATGAACAAAATATTTTGGAAAATCTGGTTGAATCATATATTGTTTAATAACTTCTGAAACCTCATACTCATCAGTTATATCCATAACTTTTTTAGGTAACTTTGTTATCTGTAAATCATTGTTAGATAAGTCAACCAAAGCTTTAGCTAATTTACCATCTCCACTAACTAACATCATAATTCTATAATCCTTAATTTTGGAATGTGTGTTATGAACTTTCCACCAGACCTCAAAAATTTATTTTCTTTTTCCATTATTTCATTTAAAAAATTCCAAGCACCCAAGAAACAATAATCAACATTTTTTAAACTTTCTTCATCATACTTCTTTATTGGTATTTTACTTTTTGGTGTATATTTATTTTGTTTATCAGGTGTCGTGTCTATCACATAATCAATTAAAGTGTTATCCAAATTACACATATTAGAAACTTGTATAAATTTAGCACTAGCTCCATAACCAATAACAGTTTTATTTTCCGAGTTTATCTTTTCCAATGTATCTTTTACATCAACCATATTTTGTTTCATTATAGACATTCTTTCTTTTAGTTTGTCATAAGAATCAACACCAAACTCTTTTTCTTCTTTTTCCCATTTATTTATATTGTCGTAATTCATATCAACTGATGAATCTTGACGACAAACAAAAAACCTATATGTCCCACCGTGCACTGGTAATAATTCTATATCAAATAATTTTAACCCATTTCTTTCTAACAAATTTCTAAAAGAAATCATACTAAAATAAGATTGATGTTCGTGATAGAATTGGTCAAATGCATTTTCTCTCAAAAGTTCTAAAAATGAAAAACACTCAACAACAAATACACCATCTTCATTTAAACATTTTTTAACACTTGTTAAACATTCATTTAATCCTTGTATGTGGGATATTGTGTTTGCTGAAAAGATTAAATCCATCGTTCCATGTTCTTGTCTTATTAATTCTGATAAGCCTTTACTCCAAAAGTCATCATATGTTTTATATTCTATATCATTGGTTATTTCTGCAAAGTTACTACAAGGTTCTACAGCTATTGTTGTATCAGGATTGAAATGTTTGATAAATATTCCACTATTAGAACCTATCTCTAAAACATTATATGGATTAAATCTTTTTTGTAAATGTTCAGCACAATTCTTAAAATGATTCACCATAGTATTAGATTGAGATGAATCATACACATAATCATCTGGAAATAATTTTTCAGGATTAACATTGTCAACAACACTAACTAATTTTGTATCATTATCAAAACTAATATTTAAATCATAACAATTTATATCATCATATTTATTTGATAATAAGCTATTAGACAATGGTATTTTTTTAAAAGATATTAAATTTTTAAGCATATTTTAATTTTTCCTCATAATTATCTTTGTTAATATAATGTTCACTTTCTATTACATTGTGATTCAATGGAAATACGCGTTGTATCTGAAAAACTTTTGAATATCTAGATACACAATCTAAAAATCCACAATGAGTTCCAATATTAAATTTAGCTTTTGTTCTAATGTATAACTGTATTCTTGTAGGAATGTGTCTTATGTCTAAACATTTTTTAAAGTTTATTGGAAGTTGATTTGGATTTTTGTATGTCCAATAAAAAAATGGAATATCTTTCCATTTTTCTAAAAATGTATTTAATAACATTTTATTACCTTCCTCATCATATCTACCACCTTGACTTTCAAACCTATCTGTTATAAGTAATCCACCAAACTCACAATCACCTGCAAATTCTTTTATAATTCTATCACCTTTTTCTATTTCTTCAGCTGAAAAATAAATTTCTGGTGAACAATCTTCATATTCTGTTTCTTTGAATTGCCAAAATTTTAACATTTGTTTTATCAAAGGTATATCTTTTTTATCTTTATCATAAACTCTATAATGGTCGTGAAATACTTCATCAAAAATGTAATCTTTAAAACCATCAACATATGGATTGTTTTCAAAAATATAATTTGCATTTTTAAAAGGATTATTCCAAGTAGATTTTTGAGTTATTATACCATTAAATAATTTTTCCATTAATTTTGGTGATGGTATATATACTTTACAATTTGGATATTTTTGTTTAAGTAATCTTGGCATAGCTGATATGATTCCCCAATCACCAATACCATAACAAGTTCTCATAATTGTAAATTCTTGTTTTTCTAAATATTCATCAGGTATTCTTAGGCCATCAGATTCTTCGAAACCTAATCTACTAACTTCAGCTACTGTATGTAACTTATTATCTACTACTCTCCAAAATATCATATTGTATTATAAAACTCATTTTGTTTTTCTTGTCTATCTATTGTTTTAGGATGATAGAATGAAAATTGTTCTTCTGCTGGTAAATAAGTATGTTCTTTATAACCCATTAATACTTCATGTACTTTATTCTTCCACATAATGTTTGGTCTATTTCTCCAAATTCTACCCTGATAATCAGGAAAGTTAATCCAACCGTGTTCATTGACATTCCAACCCCATTGTTGCATATGGTCTTGTGTTATACCATCAACCGTATTTACTCTTGGCACCCAATATAAATCTATTGTTGGATTTACCTCTAATACAGATTTGAGATTCTTCATTAATGATTTATGTGGAATCTCATCAGCATCTATATTAACAATATACGAACCTTTACACATACGAGTCAAGTAATTTTTTTGTCCAGCATAATCTTTTAATAAATGTCTTTGTTCAAAAGTCATTTCGTGCATTGATGTCATTACATCTAATATCTCTATTGTCTTTGGATTGTCTGAAAAGTCATCAAGAATTACTATCTCGTCTTCTTCGTCTTTGTGTTTGACTAAGAACTCAAGTAATTTTTGTAATGATTCGTCTTCGTTGTGGGTGAGTATACTATAACTAATCTTCATCTTTTTTGAAATCTACATTTGTAAAAAATCTTACCGGTTCTAAATAAACTGCACCTTTTTTTGCCTTTAAATAATTATAAGTTCTATATTTACCACTTATTCCCATATTCATTGCTATTTTTTCATATGCATTTCTTTTTATACCTTTTATATCATTAAGCACAAATGTTTCTTTAATATCTAATCTATATAATTCATTTTTTTCATCTACTATTTGAAAATCTCCAATTTTCTCTAAAAACTTTACCTTTTGAGCTGTTAATCTCATAGTTAGTTTTGCTGCGGATTTAAGTTTTATACCTATGAGTTGTTTTGTGCTACCACCCTCTTTCAATTTTTTTATAAATCTTGGATTTAAAACCAAAATGGTTTGCATCTTGAATTGACCTTTTGATTTATATTTAAAGGATATAATATCACCAGGTCTAACTCTACCCCATTGATATGGTTTTCTTTTACCAGCCATTTATCCCTCTTGTATTCGAATTTTAAGTTGTTTATTAATAAATACCATTCCATCTAAAAATGTATTATAAATAGTTGCTTTATCTGTATCTATTCTTTTTTCGTAATAGCTACCTTTTTTATTTTTATAATTTTCTTTTTCTTCTTCGGGTATTTCAACCATTGGTGCGAAAGCCCATTTCATCTCACTATTCTCATCTATAGGATATAACATTCCAAATGGTAAAGTTATGACTGTGGGTATCCAGATTCTATCATTTTTTTCAACAGCCCAATTCTTCATTTCTTCTTGTAATTTTTTATATTCTTCATTGGTTTCTTTTGGCCCAATATATTTTGTTGAAGTCACATAACCACAACTGATACATTGCATTATTTGAGCTTCTTCTTTACCCATAACATGAAGAGAATGTTCTTCACATAATAAACAATTACTAACTATATCTTTCATAACTATTCCTTACCTACTTTTTTTAATTTTGGTAGTTTAATTTTCGGTGGTACAGATTTACCTACTTTTTTTAATTTTGGTAATTGTAAACCAACTTGTTGTGGAACATCTTTTAAATGTTTTTCCATTATCTCATCAAGTTTTTCTGTCATTTTTTTGAGAGTGAATTTACCTCTATTTATATCCATCAATTCTTTACCTTTGGATTTTATAATCTGTTGTTCTTGTGTACAAAAATTTAAAGATTTATAAACTTGACTCTCATCTACATTGAACCATTTAGATTCTGGTATAATAATATCTTTCCAATGTTGTGATTTTGGAACTTTTTTTAGTTCTCCCCCAATTAACATACTTTTATCAGTATGTAAAAAATCTATGTGGCCACTCCAAGAACTAGCAACTATTGGTAAACCAGTCATTGTTGCTTCAAGTAAAGGTCTTCCAAATCCTTCACCGTGAGTTAATGATACCATAGCTTTAATTTTAGGATGATTATAAAGATAATTCATTTCTTCATCAGTTAAATTTCCATGTAATAAATAAACATTAGGTAGTTTCCAATCTAATGGAAAACTTGATTTTACAGATTTTATTTTAGTCAAACAATCTTCTCTATCCATTATTGAATATGTTGCACCATTTGTTTTTAATATCAAAGCTGGTTGTTTTTTCTTATTGGCAAATGATTCATAAAATATTTTTACTAATTTTGCAATATCTTTTCTATCTTCACCATAACCACCTTTAGTCCATTGACCTAAAAATAAAAATGAAAATTTTTCAGGAACTTTTTCGTTTATCATATCAAAAAATTCTGAATCTATTTTATCCTTATTTAATGGTTTATAAATATCTTCATCAGCACCTTCAAATAAAACTTCTATTGGTTTTTCTAATTTCAATTCACCAACTTTTTGTTGTTTACCATCTGGTAAGTTTTGAACTTTTTCATATAAAGATTCTACAAATCCAGCTTTTGAATGTTCTGATGGAACAATAATTAAATCCATTTTATTACAACCATCTAACCATTTTTCAGAAACAGCTGTTGTTTCAATACCTGCAGTTATACCTATATTGTACTTACCAACTTTTTGAAATTCATTTGGTATTCTGATATCGACATATATATCAGGTTGTCTATCCATTTTTGGTTCTAGTAATATACAATTTCTGATTATCGTGTTTCGTTCATCATTACCTTCAAGTGCATTTCTCGGACAATCACCCCAGGGAACATCAAGTATTTTAATATCATATTTATCGTGTTTAATAAAAGAACGAACTAAATCTCTCGCGTGGTCACCATAACCACTTCTTGATGTTACAGGTGCACATACTAACATTACTTTTTTCATTAACAAGCCTCCAATGTATATTTTTCTCTCGGTTTCCATTTTTCAAATGTGGTTTCTATATTTTTGATAAATGATTCTGACATATGTTTACCTGTCATTCTAGCATCGTCACTCATAACCCATTGTCTTCCAACTTCACCACACCTTTCTCTTTCTTCAGGACCAGCTTCATACCAATTTAAAAGTGCATCACCTGCGTCTTCATAACTACACCTATCATCAAAGATATATGGTGTTAATGGTG
>Ga0098040_1001269_pt1 | contig 11073 bp, 6 predicted proteins | sample 7_EtaG_FD_75065 | JGI IMG/M metagenome (GOLD analysis project Ga0098040, IMG submission 75065) | Marine viral communities from the Subarctic Pacific Ocean - 7_ETSP_OMZ_AT15161 metaG | ecosystem: Environmental > Aquatic > Marine > Oceanic | place: Pacific Ocean | collected 2015-01-08 | reverse complement strand
CTGGAAATATTTAGTTCTGCTTCTAAAGCTGAAAGTTTTATGGCCAAAAACCTCAACTTTTTATTTTGGACAGACATTAGAAGTCTAATCGAAGTTTAAACATGTAGTCTTGGAATTCAGTCTTTTTTATTGGATTCGCGAAAGTCGCTATAGCTATCAAATTTTTGTTTTCATCATATACCCCCACTTTGGAAATATATGTGATATTTTCAAATTCTTCTTCATAGCCGATGAAAGCAGATCTTTTTATGTTTTTTATCTTGCTATCGCCTTCTAAGTATTTATTTTCGCCCATACTAGTAGAGCCAGTTTGACTCCTATCAATAAAAGTGGGATTATGCGAAAAATTAAATTCTCCTTTATCGGCATGGGCCATCATCGTAAGTGTTGGAATTTTATTGATACCTTTAAACTTTATCTCATATGAAGAAGAAACTGCAGGACCACTAGAAACATTAGTCCCTATTGTGTTTAAGCCCGTCCCAAAAGATAACCAAGAAGGGTTTTCTTTGCTAACAGTAGAAAAATAGTTATCTTGATAACCAGCATGCTGAGACCAGGCGCCGGTTAACAATATCAAGCCATGGTTATACAAAACCATTCCTGCTGCTCCGCCGACATTGTTGCCCTTTGTCTCCACCAGTAGGCCACCGCCATTTGAATCCGCGGCTTGAGCCACCAGAGTTCCAGTTACAAAAAAGTTCAATTCAACCGTTTCTTTGGATATTCCCGAACCATAAAAAATAGCCGGTATGCATATCATGTTTACTTTTTCCGTGCCCATGGTGCCATATTTAATCCCAGAATTTGTTAACGGAGCTTGAGATTCGATTACGCTTCTCAGGGCCCTAATATACTTTTTATTATCCGCAGCAAAGGTTGCAGAATCTGAGGCGGCCTCTGTAGATGTATTGATATCAAACTCTTGACCATCCGGTACAAATATTCTGCCAATAGAAGCCGAAAGAGGATAGGACTGCTCTATTGTGTCTCCGTTGGAAAATTGACTTGAATCATCAAAACTTGATGCGCTTATAGTTTTATACGCGTATCTAGTTGTATCTTTTTGTATGAATTGTTTGACTAAAGAATCGGCCGGTCGATTAATGTTTAACTCATATAAACTAACATGTCCTTGCGATACATGTTTAACGTCGTTCGAGAAACTACCGGTTTCGGCACTTTCATAATTTAAGTATACATTTCCGCTATGAATAATAAAATTAAATTCAGGCTTCGCGACTATTGTGTTGTGAACAATGTCAGCTGATCTGAACTTTTTGAAAGACATTTTAGTAGTCCAGTCTAACCCTCAAGGTTAGTTCGTTTGTTGGGTCTTTACGAAGAGGCTCCGAAAGCTTGGCAACTGCCAAAAGTTCATTATCAGCAGAATACATCCCCACGGTTGTGACATAAGATCTAGGAGGAATAAGAGAGTCGCCAGCCTTGACCCTTATTTGAGAGCCTGTCAAGTAAGTTGGGTTTGCACTATAATTAAACTCATTATGGTTTGCTCTGCAAAAGTAAATTGTTGAGTTTAATTCTGTTGTGTTATTAAACGAAATATTAGATATTCTGTGTCTGACATTATCCGCTATAGTGTCGATCGATGACGAGGCAAACACAGTATCCATGAAAGTACTGACCGCGCTTCCAGCTTTCCGGGTGATGACGCTAGTGACAAGAAGACCATCTAGATCGAAGCTTTCACCGTCTGCCGGCGCATCTCCGTCAGGTTGGCCTCTCGCACGATGGATTCTTGACGCATCAAGAACAACAATCCCTGCTTGATAATATATAAGGCCAACGTTGGATCCGGATACAGCTGTGGCTGCAGCGTCGAGAGTAGTGCCGACTGCGTCTGTAGCGTAAAGAATACCATATTCACCTGCCGGAGAATTTACCTTGTAACTTGTTGAACCACTAAGGTCTGATATAAGCAGTTGTTTACCGGTAAAAGGGGCATCATAACTCACCGCTGCGCCGTAGGTTAACGAAAACGAACCTTTCTTTATTTCGTCTTTGGTTAACAATCTCGAAAAGTTTAGAAAAATCGGATCTAGTATTGCGCTACCAGAAGCATTTGTTGCGCCAGTAGAAAAATCTCCATCAAGATCAAACAGTCTTATATCACCTTTTGTGTCATACCCTACAAGTACTTGTGCCATTTGGTTATATATAGCGCGCTTCTTCTTGGCCAACGAAAGGCCCGACCCGGTAACAACTATGTTGTAAAGTTGATCAGCGCTGGTGTATAATCCCTGAAAGGACCCGCCGGTCTCCGGCACATAAGGGGCTACACCAGCAGTTATATCAAATATGTGATTTGCGGAAGAACTAGTATAAGGATAATCATATACTGATTGGAACATCCCATGGGAAAAGGTCTTTATGTTGTTGCCTCTTGCAACCGTGTCCGACCCTGCTGATTCCGCATAAGTCCCGGACACTAAAGTGCCGGTGATCGGAATTGATTCGTGAAGCAATGTTTTTGAACTGGTTCTGTCTGATTCTCCTAAACTCTTAAAAAATGTATTAGCCATTATAATCTCCTAACTGATTAAGTCTTTTTTACTATTCTTATTGGGATGTCGATCGATTGTCCGGTAGTAATACCAACAACATTGATAGTTGTATCAATAAATTTATGTGCTCCAATGTTCGCGGCCGGATTCTGGCCATCGAAGATTTCGTATGATGTTCCAGCTGTCCCCATTTTATCAAATAAAGAGGAAGAGTTTCTGACACTTGGAGCTGCTTTGGGGTATAAGGTTATAACAGTCCCAAGGGGCCCGTCAAAACGCTCTCTACGCTTAACTTCTGTAATGTCCTCAGTTGTCATATTCGAACTAATCAGGTCGCGATCTCTAAAACCGGATTGATCAGCAGCGCTTACAGTGTTTGGATTATTGTCTCCCAAGGCAAAAAAGTATGTGGCGATTCTATCATCGTCAACAAACTGACTTCCAACTTCTGCATATGTTGCCGTGCTCCAACGGCCGGTATAAGTATACAACTTTATCAATCTATCATCAACTCGTACTAGAAAAGCAGTTTCAAGTAAATCGGCCGGCATAGCATCAGCCACCGAGAGGCCACTTGAGCTTGAGTCGGAGTCTATCCCTGTATCTACAGATATACCTACGGTAGCTTGATCTCTGTATGATGTGCCCGGGTCGCCGTATAAAACACCTTTCTCCGCATTGCCGCGAGAGGAAGCATTATTATTCGTTGTTGTATTTAAATCCGCTGTTAAAACATATCCTTCGAAACCAAGAGTGCCTTCTGCTGTAGCTGTTTTTTGTATATCCGCCGAACCTCCATTGTTTAATTTAAAGGTTGGCATATACAAAATATTGTTCTTAATGATTGTAACAAGCTTACTTTTCATTAAAGAAGTGTTATTTGTAAACGCTTCTAAAATAGGGGTTTGCATAACCTCCAAGTCATAAAAGGCTGAACCACTGGGATGTGCACCGTTAAAGAGCGAATAATTTATTTCTTCGTCCCCTAGAGCGAACTTAACTATCTTAAATTGACCTCTTGCTAACCTTTGGCGTCCGGCGTCTGTGAGAACCGCATCAAGTATAATATCTCCCGAGTTGTCTAAAAATGCCATTATAATGCTCCTTTGTATACAAAAATCATTAATAAATAGTATTTTGTTATCAATAATTCTTTTTTATTTAGCGCTAATCACTTGCAGATCGAAGTCCCATGGCCATCTCGTAGTCTCTTTGTTGTCGCGCGGTGCGCTCTTCGGCTGCTTGGTCGTATTCCTGCGATACCACTGATGCTTCTAGGGCACAGGTGGCGGTTGTGATAATACTTTTTTAGTATTCTTAAATTTAATCTTTATATCAATCTTTTTTCCTGTGTACTTAGATTTTAGTCTAAGCTTAAAACTTTTATTCCATATTTTCTTGCGATCTTCTCCGGTTGATGCATCAATTTCTATATCGTCCCCTATCTTAAATCCTGCAGCATCAGGCGCAGTACTAAAAAAATCTCTCATTTTTTCTGGTGTTGTATTATCAAAATCAATATCTTTAAATTTTAAAAGCTTTTGCTTGAAAGCTGGTTCTATTTTAAGATTTTTCTCAAAGACAATTGGATCTGATCTTACTTCTTTTCTCATTTCAATCATCTCCATGTCTAAAAATATTCCATTTTGGTAACTAACCATCTGCGCACGGTATACCTCAGTTGGGTTGGAAAGACCACCATCGTCATGTGATCTAAAAATATAATAATAATTTTTATTTGGTTCTATTCTGAAAAGGACAAACCCGGTTTGGCCGTGGGCATCAATTAATATAGAATTTGCGGATGAAAAATCAGAATAACTAGTTGGCTCGTAATCTATAACCAACGCTTCAAACCGAGTTGGCAAAGTATCTGTGCCGAAAGTGATGGGATCCGTTAAAGTCTTTGCTTGATTGGCAACCATCAAATCATGTTTTTCAGTGTCTGAACTTTTAATTTTTACAACCTGTTCAATGAACTCGCCCGTGTTTGCTTGTAAAAGAATCCCAACCTGGTTATCCAAACCTTTATATGGCAAAAAAGAGACTTGTGGAAAAATAGGGGGCTTATCATAAACATATATTTCTTTTTCAAAAAACGGAGATTCTATAATATAGAATTTTGTATTAGAAGAAACTGTTATTTTTCTTTTTGTTGCAGCAGGCAAAGGGTCAACTAGACCTGATTGTTCTGGATCGTTTGCTTCGTCTCTTGCTTCTTCTGAAAGGTCACGCTGCTCTTCTTCTGTATATTCTACGATGGCTATTGTGCCATCAGGCATTTCGACTTTGGCTTGGATTGCCTTTCCAGATGCATCATATATTATAGCTATTATTCTAGAATATCGCTCAGCTGGTTCTGTCCCCGTTGTAGCTGTCGGTGCGGCCGGTGAACTGGGTGACGCCCAAGGGGAGGGTGGTGTATAGCTGTATTCAGTCGCTACAACAAAGTTCACAGCGTTAACTCTGTATCGATATTTTTTATTAAATATTACTTGAGTATCAATAAAGTTTATTTCCGAAACTTGATCACTATCTGAAAAATAAAAATCCTGTATGGTCTCTCCAGTGTCTGCGTCTAGCTTTACCACGTGATATGCTACAGTTTCTGAATGGGCCTTTACTCCAGAAAGTATTTGATCGTAGGTTCTGAATAAGCTATTTTGTTTAATGTGCCCTTCCAACTTTCTTAAAAAAAGCCTACTCGTTATAGCATCTTCAAAACTTAATAGCCGCGGCGAATCATGATTATGATATGCCAAAGGATACTCTTCAATGTTACTAGATGCGCCTTGGCCGGGATTTGATAAAGCCTCAATTCTTTCTTTAAAATTTTTCCACACTTTTGTTGGGATCCCTGATCGAAAAGCATCATTCATTGTTTTCTGATCAGTTCTTGAATCATTATAATATATTGCTTCATCATTTACTTGCGTGTAAAAATTTGTTTCAAAATCATCTGATGTTATATAATCCAGCAAATGTCTGTCCATCTTATTGTCTTTTAAAAATTGAGCTATAGTGTTGTCTTGCTTAGTGTTTATTGTGATTGTAGCTGAATTTGCGATCATGGTTTTCAATATAGAATTCGCGTTGTCAAAGCCTTCCACCTTATCGCTTGGAAACTTTTGAATTCTTGTAGAAGAAATAGGAGTTGCAGGCGCGCCATCAACGATCAAGCTGTTTTCGTTTGCGATACCAACGGAAGAAAGTCTGTCAAAATATTTTTTGTACAAAGAAGGAGCCAGAAGCTCATCTAGTATTTCGTTTCTTTTGTTATCAAAATATGAAATTCTATTATTTGATAATAAAATATTTGCCGTATTAAAACCTGGAGAAAATAATAAACCTGCTTCCGCCGCGGAAAGAGCCAGGGAATTTTCGAATACAGTATCAGCGAAAGTGCCCGGATTGATCAGCCCATAGCGGTATTCTTTGTGATCCGTCTCATCATAAAACATTGATCTTTGACCATGCAAATATACATCGAAAAATACTCCAGCCGAATTCTTAAAAAGCTTAAAATCTAATGTATTTATTTTTGTCCAAGCCGCGTCTAGTTCTATATCAAACATTGTGACAGAAGATAGGCCGCCATTGTCATCGAGGCGGGTATTTCCCATGATTGTATTGAATGGTATTCCTAGGTCTCTTCTTCTCTTTAATTCGTTTTTAAATCCGTTTATGAAAAAATCGGCTTCGCCGCTATGGGCCCACATGCTTAAATCATTAGCCCGAAAATAATCTAGATTAACCTCACTCAAGAATGCGCGCTTTTCCCTTATAATTTGTGAAGTTGTTCTTATTCTGTTTGGGGGTTCAGAGACAGGAAACTTTAAAAAATATTCTTCGTTTACAAGAGAAACATTCCTATCAGCACTAAAAGCCGACTGATCAATCGATTCATGTGGAAAGAAATTTTGACTTTCTTCGCGAGGTTCTTCCGTCGCAGGAGAAACGACTGCTGAAGTCTGCTGACCAGCGACAGGTGCCTGTACTGCTGGGGCACTTTCTGCTGATACGTCTTCACACGGGTTGATCAAAACAGTCATCGATAGCCCCCTCGGTTCGGAGAGCTAGCTCTTGGTGTATTTTGTAGTGATCCAGGAGAAACACCAATGCCATTTATTTGATTATTCATTGCTGCAGCTTGGGTATAAAATATATTGTTGACTAGTATGCCAGTAGAAGGAGTAGCAAAAATCGACTGACATACAATAAGCGATGCATCTGTTTCCAAAACCGGACCATTTGCTGGAAGGGGATCAGTACTACCCGGGCGTAATTCCCCTATCTGTACTTGTCTATCTTCAAAAATATTTAAAATATCTTGAGCCCTAAAATTCGCCGCTATTGGTAAAATGTCTGGGTTGTTTGCTATCATCCTCCAGTCTGCCAACCCATTAGATTCTAGATAAGAGAAATCGTTAACTAGTAACTGTACATCATCCCAAAGGTTTCCCAATAAGTCAATTCCTAAAACTAGTTGCTTGTATGTATTTGATGTATTTTCAATAAATTCTTCTCTGTTTGTTTCTTTTAGAGCTGCAGCACAAATAGCCTCTTCGATTTCTTTAGTTAATTCTGTTTTTTCTCTTTCAGAAGTTGGAAGCTGCGGAACAGCATTTGCTGATCGAAGGGCCCCGAGAAAGCCGGGGTGGCCGAAACTTATCGTAGCATTGCCGATTCCAGCCAGAGTTGCAGTGTAGTTAACTAATGCCTCGCTTGTAAAAGACACTGTTGGCTGTAAAGTATTATCTCTGTCGGCCTGGTCATTCATAATGCCACTCACAGCTCCCAAAATAGAAGAATACTCAGAAGCTCTGCCGTCAGAAGAAATAATGGTTGTTGTTGACGCAGTTCCACTTGTACTATCATTGTTAATCACAAAATATTCTGTCGGAGTAACTGTGTTCTGTGGCCTAGAAGTCAGTATAGGAGGTGACCTTTGTTCGTATTCACTACTGCCAAACGGCTCATACAAAATTTCTGCTCCCGTTAAGGCGGTGGCCACAACCGGAATATCCGCCGAAACATAAATAAGATCATTGGATATGTGGCTAGGGGAACGACTTAAGTTATCGGAATGATTAGTATTTTTATTAATAAACGCGGAGGCAAGTTTCTCCTGGTCGTCGTAAAGTTTGATTTTTCCAGTTATCATCAAATTATTATAAGTGTTTTCTAGTTCTCTACACATATCAAAAAACAAGTCCAATGAGCCGGGCTTTAAAGCTGAAGGGGAAATAAAATCTATTAATTCTCGCTTGAGGAGACTCTGGCCAGCGACAGCTGTGGTCTCAGAGCTTCCACGTTCGCGCGTAGGTTGTTCTACAAAGTCTCTGTCCACTATCTCATAGCAGCTTATAAAAGAATCAACAATATTTTGAACAATTTTAGAATACTTTTCAGTTGCAATATTCCTAAAACTTTCCGTATACGTATTCCTAGCGTAGTCAAAGCTCCCGGGCTGTTGGACAGCTAATTGTTCAAATCTGCTGCTCCGAGACAAAGATTGAGGCGGCGTGTAGGGAATGCTAGCATACTGCATATATTTTAAAAAATCAACCATTGCTGATTTAAAAAATTTAAATCTTTCCATTATCGTTTTTTTAATTCCGTCAGTTAAATAAAGTTGAATCTGGTATGTGTAATTTCCAAAATGGATATTTCGAAACAAATCATAATCCTGCAGATAAAAAGATCTAAAAAATTTCTTGTCCTGGTCTTCAAGTCTTGACGAAATATACATCTCATGTATATTTGATAAATCATTTGGAATTGCCGAAACCCCAGAATTCAATGAGTTCGTGAGATCGTTATCACTGGCAAACAAAATATCTTTTACTTCTTTTTCAATATCATGAATCAAATAATCCGAAGCACCTGACTTTGTATTTCCATCTGGTCCGTTTGTTAATCTCTTTCTACTTATTATCATTTGTTTCTGACTAGTTCTCGAAGCAAAGCTTCTTAAAACATTAGCATTTGGGGCTTTCGCAGACACATGATATTCAAAAAGCCAACCCAACGAAGAATGTAAGGCCAATAAATCTCCATATTCTATAGTGAAAGGTACACCATGATGATGTTCGCTGCTCGGAAGAGCGCGGTTTACACTAATTAAGTGGGTAGCTGCAGATATTAAAATATTAGATTGATTTAATTTTGAATAATATAAAGCGGCGCGCTTGCGGGCGTTTCTTCTTATCTCCACACTTTCTGAAAAACCTAATATTTTATTCTTGACTGCTCCGATTTGCCTCGCGTAGAGTTCAAGATCGGTACCAGTTGAGTTAGGGTCCCCGTCTAAAACCTCAAACGCATAAGGTTCTCCGCCAAAAAACCCAGACATAAAGCCGGTATCATCAATAAAGTTCTTTGCTACAACCTTGGTATATCTTTCATTCCGGGTATCTAATCGAGAACCCATTTCACCATCTTTATATCCAGCCATCCAGCCAATATATCCGTCTGGCCCGGGACTGTCATGGCCATGATAATGGGCAGGGCCGAAGTAGGCAGAGCCACGAGGGGCTGGAAGATATAAGGCCTCAACTGTTGGTGGGACGAGCAATAAATTATTATCATTTCTAGTCAATAAAATATCTGAAGTAAAGTTCCCTCCAAGTCCCAAGAACCCTTCTAGCTGGAATTCTCTTGCTAATATTACATCTAAATGAATAAAACCAAAAAGATACCACTTATCTTCAGTTTCATAATCTACATCTTTTATATCCAAATCTATTTCATAATAAAGATCATTGACCACAGTCTCACTGTACAAATCAACTTCAGAGACAGACGAAGCATAATCACTATTGATAATTTCAGAAAAAGAAACTTCGCTATAGATATAGTCTTGTTTCATATTAGCTAGGTCTTCTGTTGCGCGAAATCTTGTCTGTGGGTTTGGAAGACGTCCAAGCTCAGAAAGTTTTGATTCTGGTACTAACAAAAAATATACTTTTACATAATCTTTAAACCTACTAGGGCCAAGCCACGAAGGAGTCGCGGTACTATCCCTTGTCGACAATAAAAATTGTATGGATATTTTCTTTTCGTTAAGAACAATGTTTTTTGTTCTTAAAACAGGAAAGATATCATGATTATCATTTAAAGACATTTATATATTTTACCTATCGAGAATAAAAGTTTCTGTTTCTTTCATAATCCGGGTCTGTAGATGTTACAGCTTCTTCATCTGTTGTAATATTAAAATATTGCAATATTTCTTCTCTATCTAATATCTGAACATAGAGGTCTGATCCTTCAATTGTTTCTTCAAAAAGTTCTACTTCAAAGTTGTGTAAACCAAAAAATGAAGAAAACTCTTCAAGATTTATAACAATATCTTTTTTCTCCAAAATTATTTTACTTTTATCCGAAAACTCAATGATCTCAGATGTTAAGTCCCTAAAAATTTCTGGGTCAACCATATCTGCATGGCCCGATTCTGTTTGGTCTTTTCTGTTTATAAAATAAATATATTCCGGCTCTATAGTTAGCTGCGGTATGTTTTTCATTAATCCATTATCTGTATTAAAACTTAAAGACCCCGTAAGTGGTGAGTCTAAAACCTCCATGGAAAAACTAGGAGCTAGCTGTGCTCCAGGACTATAAGTTGCCAGCGGATATTTTAAGATTTTCTCTTCTTCTTGGGGGTCCATCTTTTTTCTTAATTCTAAAAACACCCCTCTTTGTTCATTTTCTATAAGCTCATTTTGATAATCAAAACTACTTTCTACACTCACTGCAAGATGTTGGGTTCTTAATCTAACCCCCTCTTTTATTCGTGTTTCAGAATCGTTTTGGTCTTCGCTTACACCAATCCTAGAGGCATCATATATTATATCATCATCAAAAAACTGGTAATAAGCCGGCTTAAAGGCCCCGCGTGAAAGGAGGTTTTTTCCAAATCTTGTTAATTTCAAATCAACAACTTCTTGATTTTTATTAAAAAACGTCATTCTTCACGAAATCCTAAGCCATAAAAGTCAACCTTACTTTCAAGTTTAACTAGTTCTACAAAGGAAAAGTAATCGTAGGGCCAGTTATACGAAACTGGTGGTTCAATATATCCGGAATCATCAACAATCTCAACTAAAGATTCATCCCTCGACCGCAGGCGCTCAAAATAATGAATTGGATCTATTGATTTTTTAATCAAAGACTTATAATTATTTTCTGCGCGGAATTTGCACTTAAAGACCATCCAACGAACCTCTTCTTCTAAAAATTTCTCTGGATTTTGATAATTCGATCTATTGCCATCTAGGTTTAATTCGTTTAAGATAGTAGAATCTAAAATATGCGAAGAATAAATTACATCATGACTATCGCCAATCCTAGTGCCAGCGTTTGAATACCTAGGGGACCCTGTTGATCCCGGGGATTCGGGGTATAAATTCTGCCAAATATTTGAAAGATCTGTAGAATCTAATACTGCATTAAATTCAAAAAAGTAAGCAACAAACGGGCTTATTGATTCTATTGCTTCGAAATCAAAGAATGGAGGAAGTATATACCTTTTCATCATCATTAGTTG
>Ga0098040_1001268_pt1 | contig 11081 bp, 10 predicted proteins | sample 7_EtaG_FD_75065 | JGI IMG/M metagenome (GOLD analysis project Ga0098040, IMG submission 75065) | Marine viral communities from the Subarctic Pacific Ocean - 7_ETSP_OMZ_AT15161 metaG | ecosystem: Environmental > Aquatic > Marine > Oceanic | place: Pacific Ocean | collected 2015-01-08 | reverse complement strand
CTTGGAGAGTGGCTATGTCTACGCTCCTTATGTACCGTTGCAGGTTACTCCCACTATCTTTGGTACGGAAGACTTCGTACCGCGTAAAGGTGTTATGACCCGTTACGCTAAGAAGATGGTTCGACCTGATATGTATGGTCTAGTAGTTGTTCGCGGACTCCTTGGTGAGGCTGGCGCAACTAGCTAAAAGTTACATTAACTTTGAGTTAACCCCGATTTCTTTCGAGAGATCGGGGTTTTCTTTTATTTGAAAACTATTTATAGCCGAGAGGAGAAATACTTCTCGTTAATTGACCTAATATTCTAAAAGGAGAAACATATTATGGGAACTAAAAGAGTAGGTTGGGCTAGAATTAAAAGCCTGATTAACGAAAACACAGCAAATCAGCTTTCTGCACCCAAGCTTAAAGTAGACAACAGCACCCTTAACACTGGCGGCGCAGTTACAACAACTTTAACGGCTGCACAAGGAGGAACGCATTTTAATGTTGACGGCACAGGCAACATTGTTGTCAACATGCCGGCCCTGAGCACTGACAATGTAGGGTTACATTATTCATTCCTTGTGACTACTGCAGTCGGCGGTAGCAAGACAGTTACATTCGTACACCCAGCCGGCGGCGATTGGATCGCGCAAATTTCACATTACGAGAACAACCCATATCCGAAAGGAGACGCGGCTGGTGATACCATCACGCTGCAGAATTCTAGCGAGATTGGAACTAGAGTTCGGATGCTGTGTGTTCAAGATAGCGGCACAGTCGCTAAATGGATGGCTACTATTGAGGGCGCTGCTTCCGCTACTGTACCAACTGTCGCTGACTAACGACTAGTTGTTTTTTGCAAAGCCCCCTTTAAAGGGGGTTTTTTCTTAAAATCTCCAATACAATATTATATAATATAACAAAAGGAGTTTACTATGGGAAAGAAAAAACGTCGTATGACCAGTCCAAAGTTTGCAACAAAGTTTGCAGCAAAGTTTGCAAAATATAAACAAGCGTTAAAAGACGCTGTTACACCAACTGAAGTTAAAGAAGAAGTTGTCGAAGAGGTTCCTAAAGTTATTATAAAAGAAGTAGACGAATCTGTTATATCTGAGCCAAAACCAAAAACGCAATCTGCTAGAAAACCGCCCCGGAAAAAAACACCAGATTCTAAAAAGAAGCCCGCCAAGAAAAAGACTTCTAAGAGAAAAACCTCAAAGAAAGACTAAATATGATTTTTTAAACAGCTGCCAACTAATTACATTTGAGGAGATCTAAATGAATGGCAGTACCGACCTTAACACCTTCAAGTCAAACAAGTGCAATAACGCTTCCAACAGGAAGTCACCCAAGCGATGTAAAAGACAACCTTGAATTACCCTTCCAAATTTATTCTGATTCTGATTCCGGTATGTTTTCTCAATATTTTTGCACTGGTGCTGCAAATCAAGTTGCATATACCTTTAAAAAACTTGGTGGAGACGTATTAGACATAGAAATAACCACAGGAAGTGTTTTTTCAGCTTATGAAGAGGGCGTACTAGAATATTCTTATATCCTTAACATTCACCAAGCTAAAAATATTCTTGGAAGCGCACTAGGGGCAACAACCGGCACTTTTAATCATGATGGCGAAAAAATAGGAGCTAGCGATCCAGACAATGTAAACCTTAGATATCCTAAATGGCAATTTTCTTATGGTAAAAGAATTGGCGATGGAATGGCCACAGATGCAGGTTTTGGTGGGAATACAATAATATATTCAGCTTCTTTTGATACGGTATCGATTCAACAAGATTATGATTTACAATCAATTGTTGAAGCTGCAAATGCAGATTCAGATAATACATACTTGTATCAAAAATTAGATAAAACTGGCACTAGCCAAAAGAAAAGAATTTATATCACAAGAGTTTGGTATAAAACACCTCATGCTATGTGGAGATTTTATGGCTATTATGGTGGATTAAACACTGTTGGCGACTTAGCTAGTTATGGTCAATTTGCAGATGATTCTACTTTTGAGATTATTCCAGCATGGCAAAACAAACTTCAAGCAATGGCTTTCGAAGATGCAATATATACTAGAAATAGCCACTATTCTTATGAAATCAAGAATAATAAACTAAGAATTTTTCCAAGTCCAACTATTAGCTCTCCGAGTAAAATTTGGTTTGAATTTCGTGTTGATAGCAGTGTTTGGGACGTTGATGACACAAAAGAAGACGGCACTGATGGTGTTAACAACATGAACACTTTGCCATTTGAGAATCTCCCATATGAAAACATCAATGCCATTGGAAAACAATGGATTAGAAGGTTTACTTTGGCACTAAGCAAAGAGACACTAGGACAAGTGCGTAGTAAATTCGGTTCTATTCCTATACCTGGAGAAACCGTTAATTTAAATGGTTCTGCTTTAATTAGCGAAGGTCAACAAGAACAAGAAAAATTAAGAGAAGAACTAAAAACGACACTAGATGAACTTACATATGCCAAACTGGTTGAAAAAGATGCAGCTATGACAGAAACCGCAATGGGAGTGCAAGGCAAAATCCCTTATCCTGTGCCCATTGCAATAGGATAATAAACAATGGCAAGCAATAAATGGTCACAACCGAATCAGCCACCTCCTCCGATGTTTGTTGGAAAAAAGGAGCGAGATCTTGTTAAACAGGTCAATGATGAACTTATTGAAAGAGTTATTGGCCAACAGGTGTTATATTATCCTATAAGTCTGGAGCATACCAATTTTCACTCTTTGTATGGAGAAGCGATAGAAAAAAGCTTTTTGCCCCCAGTTAGAGTTTATGTGTTGGTTGTTTGGAAAGGATATACAACCGAAACAACAAGCATGGGAATCGATAGAAGACCATCTATCACATTGCATTTTCATAAGCGCCGCTTAACAGAAGATCAAGATCTATTTGTTAGAGAAGGAGACTTTGTTTTATATGGTGACACCCATTATGAAATAACTACTTTAAATGAGCCAAGACAATTGTTTGGCCAAACAGATCATAAAATGGAAATAGAAGCAACCTGTATTAAATCCAGAAGAGGACTTTTTGATGCCACATAAAGAATATCCAATAGTTCCGTCCACTTTAGAATTAATTGATGAAGCTCTTTTTAACCATGTTAATGGATTAAATTTGAGAGCGACCACAAACAAGGGCTGGAAAAAGACTCCAGTTATCTGGACTTCCGCAGAGAGAACATATCAAATTAAACAAGATAAAGATATAAGAGACGGTTCAGGCACTTTAATTCTTCCTTTGATTACAGTTGAGCGTATGTCTGTTGTAAAAGATATGAATAGAAAAGGTACTATTTGGGGCAATGTAGATAGAAATAAGCGCGGAGGCTCTATAGTTGTTTCAAAGAGAATAAATCAAGATAAAACTTCTAATTTTGCCAATGCAGATTCTTTTAGAAAAGAAGACCAGCTTAATTTCCCAAGAGATAATAAAAAAATTGTTTATGAATGGATATCGGTACCGATGCCAACTTATGTTGAAATTGTATATACGGTATCTTTACGTACAGAATATCAACAGCAAATGAACGAATTGGTAACCCCATTCATTACTAAAACTGGTGCAATTAACTATTTTCCACTAAGAAACAAAGGTCATTTTTACGAAGGTTTTATTCAAGATAGTTTTGCCGCTAGTAACAATTTAGCAGGGCTTGGTGAAGAAGAGCGAAAATATGAAACAAGAATAGACATAAAGGTTCTAGGCTATTTATTAGGCGAGGACAATAACCAAGAAACTCCAAAAATGGTTATAACTGAAAACGCCGTTGAAGTAAAAATACCTAGAGAAAGAATCATATTTGGCGACATAGACGAACATTTGACCGAACAACAGAGAAAAAAAGCCGTGAAGCGTCTAGATAACCTCCCAGACCTTTAAAGAAGTTGCAAATCTCATTTTAAGCAAAAGTAATGGATTTTGCAACTTCTTATTACTATTTATAGAAGAAAATAAGTTATTTTTTAAATAAGTCATAAGGAGATTCAACAGAATGTCAGTTAAAAAGTTTAGATTTGTTTCACCTGGAGTTTTTATCAATGAGATTGATAGATCACAGTTAGAAAGATTACCAGCAAGAATGGGCCCTGTTATTGTTGGAAGATCAGAAAGAGGGCCGGGATTTCGACCTACAATCGTTCATTCGTTTGCTGAGTTTGTAGAACTCTTTGGCAATCCGATTCCTGGTGGAGAGGTTGATGATGTCTGGAGAAACGGAAATTACAATGGACCTACCTATGGTGCATATGCCGCACAAGCTTATTTAAAAAACAACAACCCTGTAACCTTTGTTCGTTTACTGGGTGCACATCACGATCAGCGTGACACCGAGACAACAGCTATTGGTAACCATCCTAGCGCTGGTTGGCGAACCACAAACTTAACTAGCGATCTTGGCGGTGCTTATGGTTTGTTTGTTATGCCTTCTGGATCTGTGGGTGGGATCGCAAAAGCAGTATCTGCAATTGATACTGATACCGTGCAGGGCGATGCCTCTGATTCTTCATTTACGATTACTGTACCGACGTCGGCCGGCGGTGAATCTCCCGAGGGCGCCGTCACGATATTACTTGATGAAGATAAAACAACGGCCGGATCCGGCTTAGCCGGCGCTGCGAATCAAATATCTATTGGTTGTTCTGGGCGCACAGATGCTGAGATTGCTGATCGAATTGTTGCCGCTATTAACGGCGATTCTCACGTGCACGTTGTGTACGCCACTTCCGGATTGGGACAATCTGGTGTAGATGGCATTACTGCATCCATTACGGACGGAGAGACTAAAAAAATTACATTTACTATGGATCTCGGTAAAGGCACAACCGGTAATGCGGCAGCTGTATTTGCTAGTGTTGGTGGTAGTGCAACAAACGTTGTTAAGGTAACTGATTTCACCGGCGGCGTAGACGACGCCCAAGCTGCAGCTACAGGAACTCTTGCAGCAGTTTGGTACCTAGATAATGGCTATATGTGGCTATCTGGTACTCTAAGAGGGACTGAAGTAAATGCAGAGTCCACAATTGTTTCCGGAAGCTCGGTTTTGTTAGGGAACTCTGCCAATCTTACATGGAAAGCAATTATTAGAGATAGCAGCGACAACACAGTTGTGGAAACCGCTTTTAGTTTCGACCCAGCTTCTGATAACTTTATCCGAAGAGCGTTCAACACGAACCCACAGTTGGTTAACACTAATATTTATAGCCAAGGAACAACAAATTATTGGCTAGGACAGACTTTTGAAAAATCAGTGCAAGAGACTTTAGCAAACAATACAACCAGCAACTCATGTTGGGGCGTTATGCTACAATTGGCATCTGGTTCTAGTGAATATTCTAGTCACCTAAAAGAACATATACCTTCTGAAACGGGCTGGATTGTTTCTCAAGATACTTCTGCAGATGCTGCAGGTTTTGATATGCTCAACGAGCAAAGAACTTCAAGGTTATTTAAATTTGTATCTTTAGATGCTGGCTCAGAGTGGAATCAGAATAATCTTAAAATATCGATTGAAGATATTCGGCCAGCCAAAAGCACTAAAACTTGGCCATCCTTCACTGTTACAGTTCGTGCTATAGGAGATTCAGATAAAAACTTACAGGTTCTTGAAAAGTTTTCAAACTGTAACCTAAACGCAGGTTCTCCAAACTATATTGCTCGTAAAATTGGAGATAAACAAGTTAGCTACGACAAAACCAACAAGCTTTTGAAAGTTGGTGGAAACTACGATAACAACTCTCGTTATATTCGTGTGGAAACAAACGAAGGGGTTTACTCTAAGGATCTTCTACCTTTTGGTTGTTATGGTCCTCCAAGATACAAAGGGTTTACTTTTACCAGTGGATCTGATTCCGGCGCCGGAAACCTTGCACTAGATCCTAAAGGACCTGCAACTCATCTTGGAAATACTTTTATATTGGCTGGTGCATCTATGGAGACATCTGCTACAGCTAGTCGCGATGATGCGGATTTAGCCGCGAACACTTCTTTGGTGGGCGTAGAGTTGCTCGCAGGAGAAATCTGGACTGGTCAAGAATTTCTTCATGGCGAAACTGCCCAAGCAACCATTACCGGCACAATGGAATATCCTGCGCTAGCTTTAAGATCTAAAGCTACAAATGGCGGCATTATTGATCAAAGTAAAGCATATTGGGGAGTTGATTTGGCCCGATTTGACTCGGACGGAAATGACGTTCGATATGATCCTTGCGTTGTAGATTATCTTAAGACACTTCCCGATCAAACAACTTCAGATGCAATGGACTTCCATTTAACAGCTGACAATGCTGAGTGTCAATTCCTCTTCACCTTGGATGATCTTGTTGAAGGAAGTGACAACATCGTGGTATATACTAGTGGAAGTAGACAAGATTCATCCACCGCTACAGAGGTTAATAAATCAATTACTGCAAAAAGTGGCAGTTCCTTCTTGTTGACAGCTTCTACAATGGGTCATGATAAGTTTACTACCGTATTGTATGGCGGCTTTGATGGCCTAGATATACGCGAAAAAGAACCATTTAATGATGATCGCGGCCTTCTAGCTGGTGCAACAGAAAAAGACAGTTATGGGTTTTATTCAATCACCAAAGCTATTGAAATTATTAAAGATCCTGAGCGAGTTGAGTGTAACTTAATGGCCATACCTGGAGTTACTAATGCTGATTTGACCACTAGGTTGGTTAGAGTTGCTGAAGAACGCGCAGACACGATGGCCGTTATCGATATTCGTAATGACTTTACGCCCGCGGGCGAAAACACCAATACCGATATGGCAAACCAAGGCAATGTGGATGAAGCTGTAAGAGGAATGAAAGATCGATCAATCGATTCAAGTTATGGCGCCGCTTATTACCCATGGGTACAGATTAGAGATACACGAACCAATCAAGTTTTGTGGGCTCCACCTTCAGTAGTTGCTTTAGGCACTATGGCATATAGTGATGCTGTTAGAGATGTTTGGTTTGCTCCAGCTGGTTTCAATCGTGGTGGACTAACAGCCACTAATGCTGGTGGTGTTCCCGTTGTTGGTGTAAACCAGCAATTAACTTCTAAACAAAGAGATAAGCTTTATGAAGTCAATGTCAACCCAATTGCATCATTCCCTGCAGAAGGTATTGTAATCTTCGGCCAGAAGACGTTGCAATTAACACCTTCGGCTTTGGATAGAATTAATGTTAGACGACTGTTAATTTTCTTGAAGAAGGAAATTTCTAGAATTGCGTCCACAACATTGTTTGAGCCAAATCTTGAAGTAACTTGGGCTACATTTAGAGCAAAAGCAGATGTGCTGTTAAGCAGTGTTAAAGCTCAGTTAGGCTTGGCAGACTATAAATTAGTTTTGGATGAAACAACTACAACTCCAGAACTGGTTGATAGAAACATTATGTATGCGAAAGTCTTTTTGAAGCCGGCTAGAGCCATTGAATTTATTGCTCTAGACTTCATCATTACTCGTTCTGGTGCATCATTTGAGGATTAAAATAGTAAAAAGAAAGATTAGTACTATTTATTGATAGAGGGCGCAACTTATGCGAGGGGAGATATAAACAATGGGATTTTGGAACGATAAAAGAGAGTTTGATACTAAGCGAGCTTATAGATGGATAGCGGTTTTTAATGTCGTACAAGCATGGGCGATTAAGTCTGTTTCAAAACCAAGTTTTAGCATTTCGGAAACCTCACATAGATTTCTCAACCATACATATTTTTATCCTGGTCGAGTAGAGTGGAACACAGTTGACCTTCAATTGGTTGATCCGCTCAAACCAGATGGAACAAAGACAATTATGCACCTTATAGAAGCTTCAGGATATAATCCCAATATCGGCCCAGCTAGTAAATTGCACACAATTTCTAAAACTAAAGCTACACAAGCTGTACAGCAACTTGAAATTAGACAATTAGATGCTGACGGCAATTACGTTGAAGTTTGGGACTTGAAACATCCATGGATTAAAGATGTTAAGTTTGGCGATTTGTCATATGACAGTGATGATCTCCTAAATATAAATTTAACTATAAGATTTGATTGGGCAGAGCTTTGGACTAAGAACGATCCTGGGGTTTGGAAATCGACCAGTATAGCTGGTAGTAGCAATTTCCCATCTGATGCTAGCGCTATATCTTTTTAGTAGTTAATATTTAATTTTGCAGAGGTGATAAATGAGAAATAATGAAGAACGTTTTGGATCAGCCGCCCAGGCTGATTCCACTTCTTCTCTTGCTGAGATGTCGAATAATTCAAGTGTATTAAATTTTGTAGTTCCAACAGACTTTGTTGAGCTTCCTTCTGAAGGGAAATTTTATCCTGAAGGGCATGCTTTACACAACAAAGACCACATCGAAATAAAGCAAATGACTGCAAAGGATGAAGATATATTAACATCTCGTTCTTTGCTGAAGAAGGGTCTTGCAATTGAAAGGCTACTTGAAAGTCTTATTGTTGATAAAACGATAAACGTTAATGATCTTCTTGTGGGTGATAAAAATGCCATAATGATGAGAGCGAGAATTTCAGCTTATGGTCATCTATATCAAACCAAGGCTCAATGTCCTTATTGTGGAGTTAGCAGCGACCATGAATTTGATCTAGAAGAAATAAGACCAAAAAAACCTGAAAAGAATAATTCAGTTGAGCCAACTAAAAATGGAACGTTTGTTGTTGAGCTTCCAGTTTCCAAGGTAAAAGCAGAGGTACGTTTTTTGAACGGTGAAGACGAAGCCAATCTTTTAGCATACGCCGAAAAGAAAAAACAATACAGCCTTTTAGACAATTCAATCACCGATCAAATGAAAGCTTTTATTGTTTCTGTTAACAATATTGCAGATCTTGGACAAATATCTGATTTTGTTGATAATATGCCAGCAAAGGATTCTCGCCATCTTAGGGCTACGTATGTGGATTTAGTACCAAACATTGACTTAACCCAAAGTTTTAAATGTAACAACTGCTCTATAGAAGCTGAAATGGAGGTGCCGTTTACTACGGACTTTTTTTGGCCTAGACAGTAAATACATGGAATCAGTATATGAGCAATTCTTTTTATTAAAATATTATGGCAGTTGGAGCTTTATAGAAGCTTATAGTTTGCCAATTGGCTTAAGGAATTGGTTTACAAAAAGACTAATAAAACAATTCGAAAAAGAAAAAGAAGACTACGACAAAGCTCAAAAACAAAAATAAACCCTCCCTCCATTATTCTATTTATTATTTTAAATGTTATAACTATTTATTGCATAAGGAGAAGTGCGCAATGAAACAGATCCTCTCAGAAGACAAGCTAAGACCCCTAGAAATTAATTTTCACAAGTTGAAAAACAATCGATTACAAGAAAGTTTTTTGGCAATGTTTGGTGAAACACTTAAAACCATTTTAAGAAGAATGTTTGGTAAAATCCCCTCACCAGAAGAATATAAAGATTATATTTCAGAAAACGAAGAGAACACTTTGACACCGGAAGATAAACAACGACCCAACCAACAAAAAGAACCAACTGAAAAATTTGAATTAGTTGTTTCTGGAACGGATGATGATATTGCTTCTTTTGTTGGCGCGCTTAAAGCAGAACATCGATACATGGATGCATATCTAAAACAAGGTATGGATGATGAAAACACAAGAGAAGCTAAATATCTTCTCAATGACGCCGTTGAAGGCTTTGAAAAAACAACCGGTCTTTTGTGGCCTTTTGTGTAGTTTGGAGATAAAGTAAATGGCTGATAATAAAGGTTTTGACCCTAAACAACTAGCAGAATATGAATCAATATTAGAAAATGTTGAGTCTATTATAACAGACATCATAGAAAAAGATCAAAACCTCGCTATTAGTAATCAGGCCAAAGTAGATCGGATACGAGCAGAAACAGAGGCTTTTCAAAGTCTTTTAGAACTAAAATTTAAAGAAGCTGAAATTACCGGCAAGGCTCTTGGCAACGAAGAGCGAAAAAATTTACTTTTACAAGAGTATAGATCTGGTCTTCAAGATCAATTAACTAAGCTTACAACAACTCATCATCAAAACCAACAAGCAATAAGACAGACTCAAGCAGAAGTAAAGAATCTGGATGAAGCTCTAACGGCCTTGAATGCTGCGGCAGTGCAAGACCAGCAGGCCATCGCATCGGCCACCAAAAGTCACGAGCATGCAGTACGACGATTAAATACACTTAAAAGCCAAACAGTAGATATAGACGAGACCTCCAGGGAAAAGATTGTAAATAAATTGGCTGCTGAGATGCGGTATGCCGATGCTCAGCTGAGATCATCACAAGCTGCACAAAGCTCTATGACAATGTTGCTTGGCTTGGATAATAAGTGGCGTCAAACATTGGCTGGTTCTTTAATGGAGACACTTAGCGCAGCAAGCAAGGCTAGGGGCGTCATACAAGGCTTGGCATCAACTGTGGCCGGCTTGTCCACCACTTTATCAAATGTAGGCTCATTTGGAAATGTAGCTATGTCAAGTGTATCAAAAGTTGTAGAAACCACCGTTACGATGGTAGGACAAATTGATCGGGCCGATGTTAGTTTAAGAGCTGCTACGGGAGCTTCCAAAACGTTTGCCACCGGTCTATCAAAAGCATTTGAGGATAAAGAAATAAGAGAGATGGCTGCATCTTATGACGAATTATCACAAGCACAAGGCGCATTATATTCCATAGCGCGCCGCTATTCAGGCCTGTCGGAGAATCAAAGATTAGATATGGATCGTGCCGCCGTGGCAGCAAAACGCTTTGGCATTGCTTTTGACACCAGTGCCATGGTCATGGATCAATCATTTCGAGTGTTCGGTATACAAGGACCAGATATGTTGAATAGACTTTACAATTCAGCAGTCGCCATTGGTGAAACTCCAACTCGTATGGTACAGAACTTTACTCAAGCTTTGGATGTCATGTCTCAATATTCTGCCCCTAGAGCAATACAAGTCTTACAAGGCCTATCTGCAATCGCTAAACAGACAGGGATTGAGATGAATACGTTAACTTCTATTGCCGCACGTTTTGATACGTTCGATGATGCAGCGTCTAATGTTGCAAAACTAAACGCTATAATGG
>Ga0098040_1001266_pt1 | contig 11111 bp, 19 predicted proteins | sample 7_EtaG_FD_75065 | JGI IMG/M metagenome (GOLD analysis project Ga0098040, IMG submission 75065) | Marine viral communities from the Subarctic Pacific Ocean - 7_ETSP_OMZ_AT15161 metaG | ecosystem: Environmental > Aquatic > Marine > Oceanic | place: Pacific Ocean | collected 2015-01-08 | reverse complement strand
CGAATTTTGACAACCCATTTTGCATATGTATATATGGTTATCAGTTTTTATATACATTGGAGGTTCAGAGCAACTTAACAATATCGTTGCCGTTAGGAAAATCATCCAATCGCTGGTTCGATAACTCATATTATGTATTTATTTTGGTAGGCATGGTTGGACTCGAACCAACGACCTCCACCATATCAGAGTGGCGTTCTAACCAGCTGAACTACACGCCTATTGGGTTGATAGAAGGGGTTCGAACCCTCGACCTTTTGGACCACAACCAAATGCTCTACCAACTGAGCTACTATCAACATTGGCTCCCCGGGCCGGATTCGAACCAGCGACCGGATGATTAACAGTCATCTGCTCTACCACTGAGCTACCGAGGAATAATTAAAATAAGACTTTTTCTTTATTTGGTCATATCACCATACGGTCCAAGAGGAATAACCTCAAATATTCCTATTAGTATTGATGCAATCATGAACAGCACACATCCCGCAAAAAAATATAGAAAGACTTGTGATGCCATTTTATAACCTTCGTCGTTTTCTACCATAATATTTCTCTTTTGTAGTTTTGAGTTTTTTCAAATATAACTCCTAAACAAAACGCCATCATCGAAAAGAGTATGAATCCGATGATCATATTTGTTGAATACATTGATATTATATCATTTGCTAATGTAATACATTCCATTGTTATACCTTTCTATAAGTTAATGTTTATGGTAGGGGTTACTGGAATCGAACCAGTGACAATCTGCGTGTAAAACAGGCGCTCTCCCAACTGAGCTAAACCCCTGTGTGGCGGTCCCAATGGGATTCGAACCCATGTTGCCGGCGTGACAGGCCGGTGTCCTAGGCCGTCTAGACGATGGGACCAAATAAGAACGGACCTTACTAGTTCATGCCTCAGGGCGACCCCTTCTCTCTTGCAAGTAGTAAGCCTAATCCGTTCTTGTTAGAAAGTCGCTAACTCTCCCTCGGGTGTAAAAAACCCCTTCTCGTTTGAAGAGGAGAAACGCACCTTACAGTTTTTTCTTTTTTATACTATATTGTAAAGGGATAGTATAAAAAATTTCTGGTAGGGAAGACAGGATTTGAACCTGCGACCTCTTGGTCCCAAACCAAGCGTTCTTCCAGGCTGAACTACTTCCCTGGATAAACAAAGAATACGACTGTTAATCTTTCATCTTCAGCCCCTTCAGCACAATGTATCATATTTGCATCATACATAACCATCCTATTAAATTTGTTTCCAATAGAACTATGCTTTTCAAGATTATCATGTGTCATTTGAAATGCTTTTATTTCCCATTCTTGCGTATCAACATCTTTGGGTATTTCAGTAGTTCCGTCCCAACCTGTTTTTTTGTGCTTATAAAAACAAGTACCTGTATTAAATGCGGGAGTATTATCTAAATAAATTACTCCCGCCAACGATGGATCTCCATCTTGATGTATATTTCTAAAATCATCTTTTGTTTGTTTTTGAAATAATGCATTAATTTTAACATTATCGTTAGGCATAAAAGATGATATTTTTTTATTAAATTCGTTATATATATCAGGCAAAATTTCTTCACATAATAAAGATCGTTGACCAGGAAATCGTGTTCCTATTTTAAAAATTTCTAATATTTCATCGTCGTCTTCTTTATCTGCTACTGCAACATTATCTAATTCATTACAGTAATAAAAATCTTGTTCTAATGCTGTTTTTCTAACATTATTTGGATCTTCAAAAAAATTATCATATACGGTAATAATATTTTTCATTTATACACTCCAAACACTAATGTTAATCTTTCTTCTCCGGCTTCTTCTGCTCTATGTACAAGATTACCATTATATATAATCATTCTATTAAATTTATTTTCTATAACACTTGTTTGTTTAAATTCTGATCCAATTAAAACTTCTATGTTATTTGGTTTTGGTGTACTACCATCCCATCCTGTTTCTATATGTGTATAAAAACCAGTACCGCTATTTGATATAGGATCTTTATCTAAATATATTATACCTGAAAAAAGTACTTCTAAATCTTGATGTATTTTTCTATAATCTTGCTTTGTTTGTTTTTGAAATCTTGCAATTATTGTAGAATCAGGTGGTACTAACGGTTTAACTGCCAATTCAAACTCATTATACATTTCTGGTAAAATAATTTTACATAGATCTGTTCTTGTTCCAGGATAATTCCCTAATTGATTAAATTTTTGTTCTAATGCTTTTTCTCGTACTTTATCTGGATGTACAAAAAAGTCATCATATACCATTAATCTATAATCCATTATGCTATTTTAAATATAAAAGATGTTTGTGTTAACCTACAATCTTCTTTGCTTTTTCCAAAACAAGTAGCAGGTGCATGTAATATTTTACTATCATACAATACCATTCTATTAAAAACATTTCCAACTACAGATTCTACATTAAAATTTGACTTATCTTGATCTTGTCTATTTTCCGGATATATATCTTTAAATGCTCTATCTGGTACTTTATCATTGCTTATTCCGTTCCAATTTGTTTTTTTATGCGAATAAAATATAGTACCACTATTTGGTTCCGGATTAGGTGTTAGATAAACAATAAGAGCCATAATAGGATCAGTATCTTGATGAATACTTTTATTAATTAAATCATGTTCTTTTGTTTGTAATGTAAAATATGTTTCTGTTTCTAGTTTTGTATTATCACTAAATTGACAATATTGCTTTACAAAATTTTTTGTATATTCGTCTGCTTCGGGTAGTATATTTGTGGCACGTATTGTTCGTTCTCCACAAAAATTACCTATTTTAGATATTTCAAAAATATCATCACTTTCCATTCCTTCTACCATAACAGTATCTTGCAAATAATCTGCAGGATAAAATTGTTGTTTTAATACTTTATTTCTGATAGCAAAAGGATCAGGATAAAAATTTTCATAACTAATTGAATTTAATCTCATAATATTTCTTAAGTTAAAGTTAAATGGAGCTGGCGATTGGAATTGAACCAACGACCTGAGGTTTACAAAACCCCTGCTCTACCAACTGAGCTACGCCAGCGAGTAGTTTATTTAAATTTGACGTCTTTTGGTCGATTTACGTCTTCGTACTGTTTATTATAACCAAATTTTCTAGCATGTTCGACTATTTCGTCATAGTCTGGATTTTGCCATCGCTCGTGCCAATCGCAATCAGAAGTAGAAATCTCAGTGTAAGTACCGTCGGGGTGCTTTTTACCAATTTTTTTACCTCCTTGTTGATGTCTCTTTTTTTCTTGTTTTTTGCGTTCCCGGTTTTCAAGATTAACCATGTGCCGGTATTGCGGCGAACGCTCTAATGCTTCGTCTTTACCACGATATTCTTTTCCCATTAATGTGCCCTCGCAAATTCTATTTTTTTTAGTGCATAGGCAGTATATTCTACTCTATCCTGCCAGTAATAATAGTCTTCTACTGTTCGTGCATGTTTGACTTTATAAAAAGCCTCACGCAATTTTTTGACTAGGTCCTTTTTCGATTCCTTCATCTTCTTTTCTCTCTTCAAGAAGGTTGTCAATATCACCCATAGAAATAATTTTCTCTGAGTGTTCTACCTCATAATCGAGGATCTCATAATCTAACTCGGCTTTTGCTTCTTTAAATAAAAGACTTTTGAGCCGACTAGATGCCTCAAGTAAAGTTTCAAACTCACTTGTTCTAATCCTAATTCCGCCTTGAGGCCTTTCTTCAGTAATTAATTTTAGTCTATACATTATTTAATATTTATAGGTTATAGATTGACCTATACAACTAGTATAACATCTATAATTGTTAAAGTCAATCAATTGTTGGAGGAAAGTTGGGTATGTTATCGGAAAAAGCAAAAAAGTCTCCGTTAAATAACCAACGGTTATAATCTTCCTTAATTTCATTTGTACCATGTAATAGGTAACTGGGAAATAAAAAAAGATCACCTACGATTGGCTGAACTTCATATTCATGTCGCCATTCGCGAGTGTATTCAAGGGCATTCCAAGGGAACAGTCCTTTTGGTCCATTATATATAGGACTTAAAAACCATAAACTAGGAAGGATACCTTCTAAATTAAAATAATATGTATAACTAAATAATGCACCTTCATGATCATGCAATCCTGACCCTGTACTATTGCCAAAATTTAAGAATGCACTTGTCTTTTTTATTTGTTGGTGGGTAGTATCAATTTGTAGGTGCTTAATAAATTTGTCTGCATTTTCATCAATAAAGTCAAAGACTTCTTTAAAGGCAGGATTTTTAAATTCTTTTCCGTATGTAGGTGAGTTAGTCCAAAACCGTTTTTGAACAGAAGTGTATCCTTTGTAATTTACATTTGCCCCATCTTCAAATGGGATATCAGGATCCATTGTTCGTTTGGCTTCGTCTAATATTTGTGTATGAAAGGATTTATCTTTATTAATATTAACGTGATAAATCTTGTGCGGAAATATTTGATGTATCATTTACTTTTTGTTTTGCAATTTCAAAATATTTTTTCTGTCTACGAGTATGTTCTTCTTGGCAGAGTTCTAAAACTTCGCTTAATTTTTCGTCGCTTACCACTCTTATTTGATTTTCAGTTATTGGGAAATCAATCATTTATATCCATTTAAGTTTAAATAGTACTTTTAATTTTGGATTTGTAATATCTGCAAATACATAAAATTTCATCAGATGTTCTTGTGGACTATACATTTGGACATATCGATAATCTTTTTCATATTTAAATTTTGTACTATCAAACCAAATTCTATATTTTTCTAATAATTCTGAGGCTTTTTGTTGATGCCAAGGTTCATCGTCTGCGTTGTCAGAACATATAAAACTAACTAGTTTCCGGCGCATTTAATAAACCGACTAGATCCGGATAACCTCCCTTTAAATGATTACCTTCATATATGATCTGTGGAAATATTTTATATGATCCGATTTTGTTATAAAGGTCCCTTGGTGTTAAATCTTTCCCTACAGTTTGCATAGTAAATTCTATGTTATTCTGCTCAAATAATTCTTTTGCTTTATTACAAAAAGAACAATCTGGTACTTTTACATGTGTGTATAAAATTGTTTCACTCATTTTTACTCTCTATTTTGTTTATATTTTCTTCAAAATTTTCTAAATTCCATATTGGACTTGCATTATAAATGTTGGTTAGTGGTCGTTTAGTCATATCTTTACTTTTTGTGTGCCATAAATGTTTTGCCGCTCCAATAGCAATTCCTGCATCGTCGGCAACAGGTTCTATGAATATATTTACGTCGGGCGGTAGTTCTTGTGTATATCTAAAATTTGCTAAACAATTTAATGCATATCCACCACAAAATGTAATATTTTTACAGGCATTAAAATCACAATTATCAAATATAAAATTTAAAACAGCATCTTCACTCTCTTTTTGCATTTTTTTAGCTAAATTTGCATAATCATGATATTTGTCTTTTATTTCTCGCATTTGTCCTTTCTTTAAAAAAGGCAAATCTTTTATAATTTCATTTAATATAAAATCAATTTCTGGTTTAATTTCATGTCTAAAATCTTCAGTCATTGATGCTTCTACTACTGTTGGTTTTCTATTATATTCATTAAATGGTATTGTGCAACCAAAACCATCTTGATATCGTGAAGGAACCCATTTATTAAAAAAAGGAGGTAAACTTTCATCTATAGTTCCGTATGAACTTAACCCCATAGTTTTACCACTATCTAAAACGCCTTCTCCTATTAAGATTGTTATAAGAGAATATACTCTTGAAATACCAAACCAATGGGCAGGATTATATGCTATACGTTTAAAATCGGCTGGGTATGATGCTTCAAAAATACTCTCAGTTTCTCTGCCTACGAAACAATCTTGTTCTCCTCTATAATCTATTGATCCTTGTGAGTCTATTACTACAGAATATGCTTCGTCATATCCGGAATTATAAAAAGCAAGAGATGCATGACATAAATGATGATTACCTGCATAATCTACTGTTTCTGCTTCTGCCATTTTTTCTGCAAATATTTTCCAAAAATTAGTAGAAAATAATTCTGCAATATCAGCAGTAGGAGATGAATAAGCAACAGCATCAATATTACCCAATGATAAACAATGTAATGCGGCTTTCATAGGGTTAGCATCACGTTTTGTATTAGATAAAGATTCTTCTTTAATATAAGATTCTATTTCGCCATTATTTATTATTACTGCCGATGAATCGTGAGCAACTCCTAATCCTAAAATTCTCATACTACTGCCTTTTCTATTTCAGGAAACCAAATAAAACGCAATTTACTACTTAAAAAAATATCTATTGCTTTGGCTGGATTAAAAACTATTGGTTGTCCGGCTAGATTAAAACTAGTATTAAGTATTAAAGGAATGTTGGTTTGTTTATAAAATTCTTTAATTAAATTATAATAGATAGGATTTTGTTTTTCGTTAACAGTTTGTAATCTACATGTTCCATCTACATGTATAACAGCTGGTATCTGTTTCCGTTTCTCTTCTTTTACTGGAACAGCATAGCTCATAAAAGGTGAGGATTTAAGTCGTCCCATTTCAAACCATTCATGGGCATGTTCTTCTAATATGCTACATGCAAATGGTCTATACCATTCCCTGTTTTTAACTTCATTAACTCGATCTTTTCCGTCTTCCATTCTTGGATCTGCAATAATAGATCTATTACCTAATGCTCTAGGCCCTAATTCTAATTTGCCTTGAAAAATAGCACCTATTTCGTTGCTAATTAATTTACTTACTATATCTACAATAGAACATTTTATTGTTTTCATTACCCCCCTAACATACCATCTTCCATTTCTTTATCTTTTCTATCTTGCTCTTCTTTATCTTTTTCTTCTTTTTCTTCTTGTTCTTTGTGGGCAATAGAATCTTTACTTGGATCAAAGTTAATATACTCAGCATTTTCTCTATTATATAATGCTTCTTCTTTGGCACTTGCTTTAAGTATATCGATATACGGTACAGGATCCTCGTCATCGGGGTGAGGTAATCTTTCTGCTGTCGGAACGTCCCAGAACCAACGAGTTTCATCTGGCGGATTTTGTTTTCTGCCTGTTGATATTAAATATTTGTAAACATTATTATACTGAGATTCTTTATACGGATCAACATTAACACCGACATTATCTCCTATACCTTTTTCAACAAATAATTTTTCAACTACATTATTTTCAACAACCATTGCATAACGCCATGACCGTTTTCCATACCCACAATCTGATTTATCAACTAACATACCTATTTTTTCAGTAAATTCACTATTACCATCTGCTATCCAATCTATCTTAATAGCAAAATGAGCCCACACCCATGATTGCATACAAAAACTATCGTTAACACTTAAAAAGAAAACATTTTCTATACATTTCGTGTACACAGGATCAAATTGTCCGTCAAACATTTGCATTTGATGTGTGCAATTTTTAGTCCATGCTCCGGGTATGCCGATTACTATACATCTATCTTTAAACATTTCATCAGATTTAAATTCCTGCCAAAATTGAGGTGGAGCCTTATCCCATCTTGCATCATAGCCAATCGGACCATTAACTCCTTTTTCTCTTCTATACATATTCCAAGTTACTATTGGAAGTGTGTCGCCTTCATTAATCATATAATATCTCCTTAATATCGATTATAAACAAAATCTAATAATTCTTTATGTGTAATTGCATTTTCAGCAACTTCGTTTTTTATCTCTTTACACATGTTATTAATTGTTTTACCTACTTGATCTAATTTAAAATTGTGTAAATCTCGCTGGGCATTATGTCCTCCTGCTAATCCTGAATGTTTACCTATTGTTGCCCATGAACCTATACCAAACGGTTTTGCGGGGCCACTTAAATTTTCGTATCCTCGCGGAGGTCTATGGGCATATGTCCAAATTTTTTCTTTAAGTGAATCGGGAATGTTATTATCGTCTTTAAAATATTTCCAATATTCAGAATCTTTTCTTTTTTGTAGGTGGCAATAACAAATATAATCTCGTGTATGCTCATATCCCATATTTACTTGTTTATTATAATGGTCTACATCTAATCCTTCAAATTCCATTGCTTTATTGAACATTGGAAAAAATATTTGTGTTAAAAAACCCAATGATAATATTAATGCACTACCATCTAAAGGTTCTAAAAATCCTTCTGATAATCCGACTGCCATGCAATTTTTAACCCATGATCGTTTATATCTACCTGTTGTCCATGATAATTGTTTGCCTATTGAAGGATCGTAACCTTGATTATTCCAATGTTCTAGTTGTTCTTTCTGAATTGTTTCTTTGTCTACAAATTTATCCGAATAAACATAACCCGACCCTATTCTATCTCGTAAAGGTATTTTAAACATCCATCCATTTTTTTGTGCATCTAATGTTGTAAATACATTCGGATCTTCGTCTTCTTTATATTTAACACCACCTTCTATTAATGATACTGAATTTTGTGGTAACCATTTTGTGTAATCTATAAATTCTTCTTTAAATACTTTTCCTAACAACAAACGATTAAAACCAGTACAATCAAAAAAGAAGTCGCCTTTTATTTTTCGACCTGTATCTAATTTTAATTCTGTTAAATTTCCTGTTTTTCCATTTTGCTTCCAACTTTCTACTTTTCCATCTATAATGTTTATATGTCGTTGCTTACATACTTTTTTTAAAAAACCTACAGATAAATTGGCGTCCATATGCATACCCAATGCTATAGAAAGATCTTGACCAACCATTCCATCCATTCGTTTCTCGCCTTTTTTTATTTTTTGAATTTGAGGTCTTCCGTTTACATCTATAATAAATGGTACTTTATTTTCTAAACATAAATTATCAAAACCATATTCTCCTGAATCTTTATTAGCAAGATAATGTAAAATATCAACTCCTATTTCAGTATAAGGATTTAAAAACTCAAAAATATTTGTTCTTGGTATTTCTAAATTCAAATCTAACATAATAGATAATGCATGAAGCATGTGGTGAAATGATTCACCTTCATAGTTCCAGTTATCAAATCTTGCACTCATTTTAAATGTCCCGTTTGCTTCTTTCAGAAATTTATACGGATCTATTCCTACTTTATTAAGTAGTATTGGAACATTTTGAGCAGTTGACTCCCCTACACCTAAGGTACCTATTTCTGATGATTCGATAACTGTGACCGTTATTTCAGGCCAAAGGTCAGTTCCAAATGCATGTTTAATTAATAATGCTGTCATGTAACCGGAAAATCCTCCGCCCACAATTACTATATCTTTTATCATCTTAATTCTGTTATTGCTTCTTTTATTTCATTGAAATGTATGTTATCTATGCCCTTAGCAAAACAACATGTATGATTCTTATGGCTAGTTAAACAAGGTGAACAATGTTTTTTATTATACAAATTTATATTTTGTTCCCAACCATATTGTTTAGGATCATTTGCTCCCCAGAGAAATAATCCTCTTTTTTTGAAAACCCTACTTGCATGATTTAAAAAATTATCACATCCAATTACAAATGAGGCTAAAGGAATAGTTGATAGTGCTTGTCTAATAGATATTTGATCCATTAAATCAATAACATTATCTCGTTTATTAAATTCTATATCGTAATCTTTAGATCCTATTTGTAAAAATGCAATATCGTTATATGTTTCAAAAATTTGTTCCCAAACTTCTTTATGAATAGTTTTACCAGACATTAAAGGTTCATTTTTTGGAGCAGAAAATACTACCATAGTATCAAAATCATTAAAAAGATCATCTGGTAATTTATCGTTATCTAATAATATTTCCATATCATTAGGGGAAGCATCGATATTATATAATTCACTTCGTTGTTGAAATAATGTTTTTTGTTTTGTAAAGAACGCCCAACCTAAAAGACCTGTAACACAAATATGTTTATCATATGTGTTTTTAAGTTGTTTACTAATATTTATATGGTTATAATTTTTAGGTGCCGGAATTACAGTTTTTAAATAACTAGCACTATAAAATATTTCTGCGTTATCAAAATATGTAAATAAATCTATTTCGTATTCGGGGTGTTTTTCTTTTAACTTTTTAATAAATGCCGTATCTATTATTGCGTCGCCTAACCCGCCATTATGCTCAATGAGTAACTTCATATCGGTCTAATTCTTTTGGTCTTTCATCTGAAACAGCCAATATGTCTTTTTCATCTACCATGCGAATATCTTCAACAAATTCGTCATTTACTTTATCATGAACACTAGCGGCCCATGTCCATCTTCCATGAGCAACTAAAATATATTGACCTGGAATAACATCTTCTTGTTCCGGCCCTATTGCTCGTACTATAAACCATCTAGGTCTAATACCTTCTTCTTTGCCGTCATCGTCTAATAAATGAACTCCGCTTTCAGTTGTTCTTGCACCTATTTCACAAGAACTTGCTAATACTCTACTTCTTAGTGGTCTTATCTGCATATAACTCCTTTTCTTCGATTGAACCGTCTGAGTATTCATACTCTATAAACTCTTTACCGTCACGTGTGAATTTACGTTCAGCAATTACTTCCCATTCTTTTTCTTCTATTACTGTTTCTTTTTTTGTTTTTGGTTTTGCTTTTTTGCCAGTAACTTTTTCTTGTAAGTCATCGAGTGTTTTAACTGTTTCGGCTGGTGCCATTAATTTTTCCTCATAATATTCTTTTTGTACTTCTTGGGCAGGCACTTCTATTTCCCCGCCAGGACCCAGTATGTCGCCTCTAGCATTCATATTAACATTACTAACTGCAACAGAAGTATCATTGGCGGCAATTAATGCGGCCATATTGATTTCTTTTCCTCTTGCTGTTTTTGTCATTTTAAAAACTCCTTTATGTCTAAGTCATGGTGTAAACTATTTACTTTATGCACACCTAGTAGGTACAAGCAATAACTAGCAACAGAGCTACCTCTACCTACACCCCAAACAATATTATTTTCTCGCATAAAGTCTATAAAAAATATCATAAAACGTAACACATTTTTCATATTACGTTCTTCAAACATTTGTATTTCTATTTCTATTCTATCTATTTCTTCTTGTGTTTTTGCTAAATTTCGTATGTAATCGTATGGATTTATATTTTTATATTTTTTTG
>Ga0098040_1001262_pt1 | contig 11145 bp, 10 predicted proteins | sample 7_EtaG_FD_75065 | JGI IMG/M metagenome (GOLD analysis project Ga0098040, IMG submission 75065) | Marine viral communities from the Subarctic Pacific Ocean - 7_ETSP_OMZ_AT15161 metaG | ecosystem: Environmental > Aquatic > Marine > Oceanic | place: Pacific Ocean | collected 2015-01-08 | reverse complement strand
GGTACAATGGGCACAACAGCTGGTCTTGGTGGTTGGAATCGTACTAACGATTGTTCTTGTTACTTTGGTGCTGATGCCGGAGTAGCTGGTCGTCCTGGATTTTTCAGAATATATAACACCACAGACAATTGTTGGGCAAGGCAAATGTTGCCATATCCAGCAAAATTTATTGATGATATGGGTGGACATATAACAACACAACAGATGGGTAATGCTTGTAATAATGAATGGAGAGCATGTATGGCTGGTACTTCATTCGTAAATGACACTCATTGTGGTTCGTTTATGATGCCTGGTACAGGACAGCCTACTGCTACATCTTGTGGTGGTTCTTGTTGTCAAGGCTGGAAGGGTTCTTCTGGATTTATTAAAATCACTTATTGCTCATGCTGGGTGGGCGTAAATAAAGATTGTGCTTTTCATTTTTGCAACTAAATAGTAATATAAGGAATTAAACAATGGCCACGAATTTAAGAGATTTACTGGGACTGGTAACAACTCAATCACTATCAAGCTTATCTGTTGGTGATTCCCTTTCCAAGGTTCCAAACATGCCCTTGACAGGAATGTGTGTGCAATATATTCACGCACAATGTGGAGCACACAATCAAGATCGAGAATTAAATGCTTATAATTTCTTTAAATATGAAGATTGGACTGTTCCTGTAGGAGTGACTGAGGTAGTTTTTGAAATGTGGGGTGCTGGCGGCGGTGGGGGCAGTAGTTGTTGTTGTTCTAAAGGAACACCTGGTTCTTCTGGTGCTTATGCTTGGAAGAAGTTATCAACACAGGGAGGTACTTTAACCGAAGGTGATGTGTATCAAATTTGTATTGGTCCTGGTGGTTGTGGTAAAACAGGAACGCAGCTGGGAGCACAAGGATGCAAATCATATATTACTGGAAATAGTTTAACCAATTTCTGTGTTGATGGTGGATGGGGCGGATGTTCCTGCTGTCATCAGTGTTGCTGTAAATGGTCTATTTCTACTTGTGGCGTTTGTGCAACTGGTTGCTGTGCTTTATACCATGGTGCTGATGGTGGACATCATGGAATACCTGCAGCTTCTCAGATATTCTGTTATGACAATCATTGCCACAACAAACAAGTTTATGCATATCCAGCTGGTTTACTTAATGGTAAAGGTGGGTATTTACCAACTACACAATGTGAGAATAGTGGATGTGGACTGGACATGATGCAGTGGGGTGCGTCCCAATTACCATGGGGTGGTCAGAGCGAGATTAGTTATATACCAGGAATGGGTGGAACTTCTGCATGGACATGTGGTGGTGGTTGCTGCTGTGGTATAAACGGCAATCCTGGTATGGTTAGGATTGGTTACAAATATTCTACTAACGTTTGAATATAAATATATAAAATACAAAAAAGAGATTTATAGGAATTAACAATGGCGAATATTACAAAGACATTTGCATATAATGTGCCTGATGAGTACTTGGGCACTACATCATCTGGCACTGCCGAGTTTACTTATGTTGGCCCTGCATTCTTATGGGTCTTTGTTAACAAAGCAACAGGAACTTGGAATCATAGATCCTCGTTTATTCCAGATAAGAACGGTACGGACAGGGCGGAAGAAGCACGTGTACGTGCAGGTATCGATCATGTCGCCGTTCTTCTTGATCCTGGTAATAGTGATGATGATGCTACTTTGGCATCGGTAGTGGTTGGATTCGATACTGGCGAAGCATCTGGTTACCCACAGAAGGAATACAAGTTCCCTGCTGGTCATGCTAATGCTGGTGAGGTATATTACAAGCGTCCAGATCCTATCGCACCCGATCATGCATATGAGATTGATGAGATTACATATAATGTAGAAAAAAAAGAATGGAACAAGCCATGGCCATGGCACAAGCCATGGACTAACATGGAAATGCATCAAGCAGCACGTGATGCTGTACTTGCCGAGTCTATTAAAGTGAAGGAAGAATTAAAAGATCTTTTAGTTGCATCACAACTTGCTGTTTTTGATAATTACAAAACAGAGATGGAAAATATTTACACAAAGTATGCTGGTATAGAACCACATATGATTGGTTTCCCCGACAGTCCTCAGGCAGATTTAATTCTTGATTATGATTATACAGTAGATCCAGATGGTGTTCTTGACTAAAATTATTCCAATTAATTTTATGGGGTGGGAAACCACCCCCTTTTTCATGCATAAATATAGATGTAATGTGATGATATATCAGTTGTTATGAGACCTAAATCATTTTTTATTAATGGCGGATCTGGCCGTTGTTTGAATGCTATTCCTGCATTAGAAAAATATCAAGAAGAGCATCCGGATGAAAATTTTTTAATTATATGTGAAGGTGGCACAGATATGTTCAAGGGTCATCCTACATTATATGGTAAAGTGTATGATAGTTGGCACAAAAATCTTTTTAGAGATAAATTAAAAGATACTGATATCCATACTACAGAACCGTATAGGATTTGGGAATACTATAACCAGAAATGCAATTTAGCACAAGCATTTGATATTGATATCAACGGAAAAGGTATTAGAGAATTACAAAGACCAACTATTAAACTTAATAGAGAAGAAGAAGTTAATAGTGCATTTATTGTAGCAGAAGTAAGACAAAAAACCAATAAGAAAAAAACTGTGGTATTCCAACCATTTGGTAGGGGTGTGCAACAGATGGGTAATGTAGTTACTGATTATTCAGGCAGAAGCTTTGAATATAATAATGTTATCAGTCTCATGAAAAGATTGCAGAAAAAATATTCTGTAATCTTTATGTCGGAAATTGGTTTTGATTTTGAGAAAGAAGGTCTTAAAGATACAGTTTCTTTTCCGGCAGGACAAAATGTTCCTCTACGTGGATGGCTTGGTATTATTAAAGAAGCAGATTTGTTTATTGGATGTGATTCAGTTGGGCAGCATATGGCATATGCTATGAAAAAACCTGCTGTGGTAGTTACTGGTTCTACTTTTGGGGAAAATATTAGTTATCCAAAGGAAGAGACATTTGATGTTCTTGATATGGGTGAAGGTCTTCGTATATATGATCCTATACGAGTGTCTATGGATGAAGAATCTGCTAGGGTGAATGACGGTATTATGGCAATGAATGATAGGGTTGAAATAGAAATTATGAAGTCTGTGGATAAATTAATGAATAAGTATTATGTTAAATCCAGTAAAGAAATAAAATTACCTGAGAATATGTGTGGACCACAGGGTTGTCCTACAAATGAAAATGAGCAAGATCACTCACACCAAGAACTTGGACCATCAGAAGAACAGATGAGGGAAATACAAAAACGTTTGCCAAAATCTGATTTTAAAATCCCATCTAAAGGATTTGCTGAAAAAATTAATTAAGGTAATATTATGACTGTTATTGTATCTTGTGCTCGTGGGCACAATTCTAGCACTACTTTGATGGTGGATGGAGAAATTATATTTTATCTAGAAGAAGAACGTTTATCTCGTCAGAAGTACGATGGTGCTCCTCTTATGGGTCTGATGAAGGTATTTGATTACGTTGATCATATTGATCATCTGGTTGTTTGTCACACCCATCGTAATGGTCCTCAATTAGATTGGTGTGGAGAGGATGCTTATTGTGGACTTGTTAGGAAGATGGGAAGGAAGAAGTTTATATTTAATTTACATAATATTGACACCAACCACCATGAAATGCATGGATCTGCTGCTTTTTATAATTCTGGTTTTAAAACAGCAGCATGTTTAGTTGCTGATGGTGCTGGTAGTTTCCTTCAGGTAGATGGATGTCCAGATGTAGCATATGAATTTGAGACTATTTTCCAAGCAGGATATCCATGTGAGTTTGAAACAGTATATAAACATATGGGAACAAAGGCAGCAGTTGGAATGAGAGATTTTGATGATAATATATTCCTTACAGAATATCCTGGTCATACTAAAATGTATGAAGCAGTAACACAGTATTGTGGATTCCCTGCTATCGAAGCAGGTAAGCTTATGGGTCTTGCTCCATATGGAAAACCCAATGATGAATTGCCATCATTTTTTAATGAAGCTGGTTGGGGTAATAGGGATTTAGTTGTTCCAACTTATCCTAATGCTGCTCAAATTAATGTTCATAGATATCCTATTCTCAAGGAAGACGTTAAACACCACGCTGAAGGTGAATATACTCAGGTACAAAAAGATCTAGCATACAAGATCCAAGAACAATCATCTGATCGTATGTGTCACTTGATTGAGAAAGCAGTTGAATTGACGGGCGAAAAGAATATTTGTATTTCTGGTGGTTATGGTCTTAACTGTGTAGCAAACTATAAGTATTGGGAACGCTTCCCAGATCTAAACATCTATTGTGAACCTATTTCACATGATGGTGGTACATCTATCGGTGGAGCATATTGGGTTTATAATAAACTTACTGAAAATGAAGTACCCAAAAAACAAGCATCTGTTTACTATGGTCCACAGTATGATCCCACCACTTATGAGAATGATTTAGAAGGTTGTGATGTTACTGATACAACACCTGATGCTGTTGCTGCTCTTATTCGTGAGGGTAATATTGTAACTATCTTCCAGGGTCGTTCTGAGGGTGGTCCTCGTGCTTTGGGCAATCGTTCTATTTTATTTGATCCTACTATTAAAGATGGAAAAGATCATGTTAATTCTGTTAAGCATCGTGAGTGGTTTAGACCATTTGCATGTTCTATTAAAAAAGAGAATGTTGACGAATGGTTTGATTTGCATGGGAGAGAAGAAACACCACATATGATGTATGCAGTTAAATGTAAAGAAGGAGTTGAAGAAAAAATTCCTTCTGTTATCCATGTAGATGGAACATGTCGTATTCAAACTGTAACACCAGAACAAAATAAAAATTACTATGAACTTATTGACGCCTTTGATAAAATTGCGGATGTCCCTATTTTGTTTAACACTAGTTTTAATCTTGGTGGAGATCCGTTGGTCGAGACAATCGAAGATGCAATTGATACTTTAAAGAATAGTGATATTGAATACATGTATCTTCCAGAGATTATGAAATTAGTTAAAGTATCCAACGAATGAAAATAATATTTGTTAATGGTTGTTTTGATGTGCTCCATCCAGGACACATCAAATTATTTCAGTATGCCAAATCTCTTGGTGATTATCTTATAGTTGCTATTGATTCTGATCTAAAGATTACTGGAGACAAAGGTTTAAATAGACCTATTTTTCCACTGGAAGATAGGAAGTTTATTTTGGAATCTATCAAATATATTAATGTTGTTCATACATTTGATAGTAAGGAAGGATTGGAAGACTTGATAGAATCTATTAAACCTGATATACTAGTGGTCGGATCCGATTGGTTCAATGGAGAAGTTGTAGGACGTGAATATGCAAAAGAAGTTAAGTTCTTCGACCGAGTTGGAGAGTACTCCACCAGTCGTACAATTCAAGGTTTTAGTTATAGGTGAAACCTGTGTAGACAGATATGTCTACGGTGAGTGCTCTAGGATCAGTCCAGAGGCACCTGTACCTGTCATGGAGTATATTGAGACCAAAGAAACAGAAGGGATGGCCTGGAACGTAAGGAACAACCTCCTGTCGTTTGGTTGTGATGTATACATTATGACTAATGAATTAAAACCAATCAAGACTAGGTATGTTGATAAACGTTCTAATCAACAATTAATGAGACTTGATGAAAATGATGAAGTAGCAGATTTTGGATGGGAGTTGCCAGTAGATGATTATCCTAGTAGCTACACTAAAGCAAATCATCATGCTAATCCATTAGGTCAACCATTTGATGCATTAGTTATTTCTGATTATGATAAAGGATATCTTTCAGAAGAAAAAATATTTGAATTGGTTGAGTGGTTTGATGGTCCTGTCTTTATTGACAGTAAGAAGACTAAACTCCCAAAGAAAGATTGTTTTATAAAGATAAACAACACAGAGCATAAAAAGTTAAAAGGTAGATATAAAAATCTAATAGTAACACATGGTTCTCGTGGAGCAATATATAAGGATATTCATTATATGGGTTTCAAGGTTCCTACCTTTGATGTATCTGGAGCAGGAGATACTTTCCTTGCTGCATTAACTTATCATTATTTGGATACATTATCAATGGAAGAAGCAATACCTTATGCGAATAAAGCAGCATCTATTGCTGTAGAACATCCTGGAACATATATCCTCACTAAAGAAGACGTAAATGAAATACAAAACTTACGTAATTGATATAGATGGAACTATAAGTAACTGTCCTATGGGACAGTATGAGTTATCTGTACCTATGATGGATAGAATTGAATATATTAATGAACTATATGATCAAGGTCATACTATAAAATATCTAACTGCACGAGGTATGGGAAGACATCATGATATTGTCAATAAAGTATATGAACAATTTTATGAGTTAACCGAACAACAATTACAAGAATGGGGATGCAAATACCACGAATTAATAATGGGAAAACCTTCTGGTGACTACTACATAGACGACAAGGGAATTAATGCTAATGAGTTCTTTGGGAAAACCTTCTGGTGACTACTACATAGACGACAAGGGAATTAATGCTAATGAGTTCTTTAAGTATGAATCAAGATATTAAATTTGTAAATAAAGGGTGGGGATTTGAGAAGTGGATCGTTAACACAGAATTATACTGTGGAAAACTTTTGTACTTTGTTAAAGATAAGGCATGTTCCTATCATTATCACAAACTCAAAATAGAAACATTTTATCTTCATTCAGGATCTATTAAATTACTTTATGGTATTACTGATGATTTTGCTAAAGCAAAAGTAACATATTTATATCCTGGTGATAAATTTGAAGTACCAACAGGTTTACGACATCAGATGATTGCTTTGGAAGATAGTGAGTTATTTGAATTTTCCACTCAACATTTTGATGAAGATAGTTATAGAGTAATTAAGGGAGATTGACATACTCTTGTACTGTCATAAAATTATGATCACACCAATACATATCTGATTCAGTATAGAATTGATATTTTTCATCTAAATGTTTCGGAAAGGGAATCACTTCAATTTCTGCTTTTTCTTTTTCTGCAATTATTTCAGCAACATCTTGAAAACTTATAGAACGTCCACTACCTAGATCATATATACCAGATTCATTTTTGGCATTGGTTACGACTTCTACTACATCATTAACACAAACAAAGTCTCTAATCATTTGATTAGATCCTTCAAATATTTTAATCTTTCCAGTCATCTTCGCCTGTTCTGTAAATTTACTAACAGGACTAGATTGTTCTCCTTTAAATTCTTCACCAGCACCATACACATTAAAGAAACGAAATCCTTGTATGTTACTGAATCTATCTATATTATCTTTCACCCAATAGTCAACTTGTAATTTTGTTATAGCATAATAGTTTAATGGGTTGAGACATCCCCAAGAACCGTTGCCATACACAGATGCTGATGATGCATACTTAACAGGAATTTTATGTTTGATTGCTTTTTCAAATAATCGTATAGTAAGATCAACATTATAATAATTTAATGATATAAGATCTTTTTCTGTAGTGGAAGAAATTGCTCCCATATGAATAATTTCATCAATATCTTCCCACATAGGAAAATTATCAATCATATGCATTGCAGTATTTTGCTCTATACCAATATATTTTTTTTCTAAATTCTTAAAATATGATCCAATAAATCCATTACAGCCGGTTATCATTTTCATAAATAGCAACTCCTTTCAGTGGCTCAAACCCTAAATTATAAATAAGAATAACATAGAATTATAAAATTCGCAAGCAGGAAAATACATGACGAATCCTACTTTTGGTTATTTAGGTTCCTTAATTCCGACTGCAAAAAACAAAGAAGTTTTGCATACTGCTGACGCAGGAAAGTTAGTTGAAGGAAAACTTACGATCACTCATAAGAATCCATTCCCAACTAGAATAAGAGTTGGTGTTTCATCTGGATCCTTAACAAATTTTGATCCTTCGGCATATATCATTTACGATTATATTATTGATGCTGGTGAGAGTTATGAGAGTGCATCCATTTATTATGCAGACGAACAAAATTTAGTAGTATATTCTGATTCCCCTGACACAAGTTTTATTATTCATGGTCAGATGGTTGATGATCCAACAGCATCTGGATTTGTTAATTCACTGAAGACAACTAATATTAAAGTTCCTTATGTTTTATACACTGTTCCCAGTGGTGAAGAAGCAACATTAAATGTTTTCATTACTAATCAAAGTGCTGATCCAGCTAGAATTAGAATGGGTGTGTGTTCGGAAAACGAAACAACACTTGCTTCATCTGAATACATGGAGTATCACCGAGATATAAATCCAAGACAGACATATCAGAGAACTGATATTAAAGTACGTGGAGATCAAAGTGTTATTGTTTGGTCGGATAATCCTGGTATATCGTTTGCTGCATATGCTAAATTCAATTTCACAGTCATTACTACTGACCTATCACTTACAGGTAGTTTAGATGTTGGAACAAGTATTGATGTTGGTACTGATCTTGTGGTTGCTGGAACTTCTGCTCTCACAGGAAAACTTACAGCATCTAGTGGAATTGATGTAACTGGAACTACTGATGTAAGAGGAACAGTTGTTGGTCACGATTCTACTGATGTTCAAAAATATAGTATATCAAATGAAACTGGTTTAATATCTACTCAAGGATCTATATCTTCTGTTGGTGGTTTTAGTACTTCGGGTACTCTTGAAGTGGGAGCAAATAAATTTGCTGTTGACCCATCCACTGGTAACATTACAGGTACTTCTGGGTCATTTTCATCTGATTTAGATCTTCTAAATAATAAGGTAACAAATCTTGCAGAGCCTATCGCATTAACAGATGCTGCCACACGTAGATATGTTGATTCAAAAATTGCTGCTTTCTCCATCGCACTAGGATAAACAAGGATTATGGCAAAGAAACAGATTCGGGATTATGTATTTGCTCCAGGTATTGCTGGTGTAGGAACACTAAAACTTCTTGGTAAATATGATAGTGATCAACTCTTGTTGATTACTAATACTACAAAGAATGAGGTTTTATATAATTTCAGTGACACCTTAAGACAAGTTAGTGTTTCGTTTATTCAAACTGCTGATGGCGCTGATCCAGATTTTCCAAATGAAGATTCCAGAACTAATGGTGTAACAACTATTACCTTCTTATATGATACTACAGCGTATGTATCATCTGATGATGTTCAGATTTTTGTCGAAGCAGAAGAACAAAGGGTTAGACCATACGACTTCGGTACAGACGCTATCGAACGTATGCGTTTTGCTGCCCCAGAGTCTATGCTTGATGCTGACTTTGAGTATGGTATTCAACCAACGAAGTGGCAAAGTATTGACCTATTAAGAAATTATCCTTCTATCTACGAGATTCCTGGTTCTGATATTTCTGTTTCTGCGATCACTACAGATGCTTCTCAAGGTGCTGGTGGTATTGGTCCTTCTTTAATCACGATTGATACAGAATTAGAACATGGTTTGTCTGTAGGAGAACCTATTAGTATTAAGGGTCTTTCCGATTCTGTTGTAGGATTCTCTGCTGCTGAAGGTTCTTTTATTATTAATTCTGTTCCTAATTCAAAACAATTTAATTATTATTCAAAAGCAAAGGTAGGAACTTCTCCTGCTACATCGCTTACATCTAGTTTTACATTTTTGAAAGAAGCTGGATTCTACACTGGTGCTGAAATTGGAACAACTCCTACATTTGCGGTACAAACAAATGGCGCATCCGGATCCTTTGCGACAGAAGGTTCTACACCTTCAGGTGCTGTTACTTTCGGTATAGCACCCGTATCTACATTACCTCCGGTAGGTGCTCCTTTATCTGGTACTGGTGTTGCATCAGGAACACAGGTAACTGGTGTTGTTGGCACTAACACTACTCTTAATATTACGAATTCATTTACAGCACCTGTATCAACAATCACATTTAACGATACACAAAATATTCAGATTGGTGCTGCATTAAATAATGGATCTGGTGATACTATTTTTGTTACTAATATTGAAGGTAGTGTTGTAACGTTATCTTCTCCATATACAGTTTCTAAAACAGGTAACAGTTTTATTTCTGGTGCTGTAGATGGTACTCCACAGAATTTTGGACTAGGACAAGGAGCATTATTTAATGTTGCTAGAACAAAGGGTGCTTATACTACTGTTGTCGTAGATGAGACAACAACATATGCTAATCAATCACCAACTTGGTATGGTGGTGATAACAACAGTGGGTTAGGTTTAGGTGCGTTATTTACAGTAGTTAGAACTGGTGGAGCTAGTCCTAGTTATGCTGTAACTATGAATACAGGTGGTAGTGACTATATTGCTACTGGAAATGTTGTATTCAATATAATAGGATCTTCCGTTGGTGGTGTTGATGGTACTCCAGGAACTGGATCATCAGTAGAACAAGCTGGTAATGATTTAAGAATTGAAATAACCGCTGTTGGACCAGCTGGTGACATATCATCGTTTAGTGTTCATTCAACTCACAGTAACATTGCTGGTACTCCTCCTGTAGTTGCTTCTTCTAGTATTAATGATGGGACGAATTATAGTATCGGAGAAAAAGTTGTTGTTTATGGCAACTCTTTGGGTGGTCAATCTCCTTTAAATGATCTTGATATTTACGTTACTGAAATTGGTGGATCAGGTGAAATTACAAATTTTGAATCATATGGTATAGGTCTTCCTGCAGATCAAAGTTATTCAAATTTATTACCAGATGCCACTAGTGCATCTGGTATCAATTCTTCTTTTCAAATTGAACGGATTGGTGCTGGTGTTACAACACAGAAAGTTGAGCGGATAGTTATTGGTGGACCGATTGAAGTTGATGATACATTCAAGGTAACTGTTACTGAAACGGTTTCCGGCACACCATATACTTCTGAATTTACGTATACTGCAGTTGCTAATGATACTCCATCTGATGTAAGGAATGGACTAATTACATTAATCAATTCTCTTGTCGAACAGAATGTTGGATTTCCAACACCTTGTTATGCTGTAAGTGCAGCAAATCAATCTAATAATACAATAATAGATTTATTTGCTAAAGTTCCTGGATCCGAATTTGGATGCTCTGTATTAACAGAAGATGCTGC
>Ga0098040_1001261_pt1 | contig 11151 bp, 6 predicted proteins | sample 7_EtaG_FD_75065 | JGI IMG/M metagenome (GOLD analysis project Ga0098040, IMG submission 75065) | Marine viral communities from the Subarctic Pacific Ocean - 7_ETSP_OMZ_AT15161 metaG | ecosystem: Environmental > Aquatic > Marine > Oceanic | place: Pacific Ocean | collected 2015-01-08 | reverse complement strand
TACTACGGAAAGAAAAAGAAAAGGAAAGTAAAGAAGCGTGCCAAAGTTAAGCGTACATATAGATGATTTTTCTGGCGGATTAATAGACACTACAAATCCCAGAGATATTCCTCAAAATGGATTATCTGAAGCTAAGAACATATCTTTTACAGAACGTAATTCTATAAAGACATTAGGTGGCGGAGTTACACATACAAGGCTAGTTGCCTCAGATTTTAGCGGAGCTACAGGGACTGATGGTTCACAAGGCGCAAGTGCTATAGAAGGACATTTAGCTGGTGGCTATGGAATGTTTGCCTTTGAAAGTGATTATGACATTGGATTGACTGCACCAACAAGCGTAAATGCATCTGGCGCAACAGACCAGGGGTCTAAGAGTGTTATGTATATGGATTGTTTAAATGGTAATATACATTGGTATGATTACAATACAAGAACATTGAATCTTAGAGGAAATGGAGCAAAAGCCGCTACAGCCACAGGAAGTGCAACAGTAAATCATCATGACTTTAGTGCAAATAAACTTGCATTTACAGCAGCAGGTGTTAGTGGAGTTGGAGATGTAATTACAGATGATGATAATAGTTTTATAGGGAAATTTAAAGCTGGAGATTATATAAGAATTGAAAATTGTGACGATGGGAGCAATGCTAATAACTTTCAATGTTTAAGAATAAGAGATGTCAATAGGGCCAAGATCACTCTTGATCATAAAAATTTTGTAACTACTGACGCCAATGAAAGCGGAACTCCAAAACTCCACGTAATGGTAAGACCTGTATTTTACTATGCAGAGAACGCAGTTAGGATATCAGATGCATCTTACTGGGAAGAAAAGTCACATAGTGATCCTACAAATGCTAATGCCTATCAAAACGTTTGGTATGGATATATTAAAAGAACTCATTTCCATGACTCAAGTGGGGCCACTATTTTGTCAACCGTAAATAACGGAACGTTTGAAGGGTGGGATATAAAAGCGAATGACTTAGCTGCCCCTACCGAATTTACAGTTAGCACATCTTCAGCATATCCATCTGCAAGTGGAACAGGTCTTCATCTTAGACTGATTGGGGACTCAGCTTTATCCACCTCTGGATGGAAAAATACAGCGTATCAATGTGCTGCATCATTTATATATGATGGCAATCAAGAATCATTATTATACATTCCAACTTCTAGCAATACTTTTACGCCTAGCGCAGATAATAGAAAATTAAATTTAGAAGTTGATTTAAAAGCAGCGTACAACTCTAGGATTTCTGGGATAAGAGTTTATGCAAGGCTGGATGAGACAAACGATCCATGGACTTTACTTCTTGATTGCGATTTAAGTTTAGGAACTAGATCTACACTTAGCGATCCTTATACCTTATGGGATGATACTGCTCACGCTACTCAAATCTTTAGTGATAACGATTTATGGTCATCTGATATAAATTTAGAAACCTATGAAATATTAAATGGGTTTAGTGCAGATGAGGGTAAAATTAGTATAAGCGGAAATGGAGAAGGTTATAAAACTGCAATAATTGCAAATAGAAGAACTTTTATTGCCAATATGAGAACAGAAAATGAAGAAGGCGTTGTTACTCAAATGAGAGATAGAATAATGTACTCACCTCCTGGAAAGTTTGATACTTTCCCCAGAAGTTATTTTATAGACGCTGTAAAAGGAGATGCTGGTGAATATGTAAAGCTGGAGGCTTTAGGCGATAGATTATTAGCATACAAACAAGAAAAACTATTTATTATTAATATTGGTGCACCAAGTCCAGCAAGTTGGTTTCTAGAAGAAATAAAAGATTTTTCTGGATGCCTTCATCCTGCTGCTGTAGCAAAAGCAGACTTTGGAGTTATGTGGGCAAATCAATATGGATTCTGGCTATATGATGGGCAGTCAATAAGGAATTTAATTGACGGTAAATTAAGCGATGCAACCTGGCAAAGTTTTTATACAAATGGTACAATTATAGGATATAATCCTAAGCATAAATACGCTATAGTGGTGAGTGATTGCATAACAGGGGTTGCGGGAGTTGGGACTGAACCAGATGTTTTTGTTTATGATTTCAGGGTAAATGCTTGGAGTAAAGCACCAGGTTCTTTATTCGCAAGCAGTTCAAATGGCCACGTTATAAGTAACATGATTGTAGATCATGATTACAACTTAACATTTGGAGAGCAAAGAGAAAAGATAGCTAATGATGTAAATAATACAAGTGATCCAGATGAAACAATAACAGTAATAGAATGGAGTGAGACTGATAGAGGAGGAGTACAGGCTGGTGATAGTCAATTCATAACTAAAGATATAACTTTTGGTGCCCCAGCTAAAGAAAAAAGATTTTATTCAATAATTGTTACATATAAATCAGAGGCAACCGTTACTACGCCTATTAGTTATTCTGTAAATGGAGGAACATCATATACAAACTTAACAGGGAATTTTGCAAATACCTCTGGATCATGGGATACATTAGTAGCAGTACCATCAACCCCATTTGAAGGCGGAAGTTTAAAAGTAAAATGTTCAGGGTGGGCCCCTGGCAATGGTGTAGAAATAAACGATATATCTATTGAATATAGAACGCTAATTAAGAACGTATCTTAATGGAAAGATTAGAAAGAAAATTTAGACAGGTATCGGAAAATAAATTACCTATACTTAGTAAAGCTCCTAATGTTATAAGCATGATTGATGGAGAACGAGTATTGGCAAGGGAACCTGGTAAAAATCCTAGATTATATGTTAAGATAGGAACAAAATTATACTACTCAGAATTTACTGAGTTAATAAAAGGAAGTTAGTTATGAGTGCGAATGTAAGATATTATCAGTTCTTAGCAGACCAAGCTAATAAGCTTAATGAAATGCGAAGAAGGCAACAAAGTAGTATTGGCAATATGTTTTCTAATATGAGCCTTGGAAGGATGCTAGGAGTAGCAGGCGGTACATTATTAGGAGCAACTATGGGTATGCCATTGTTAGGTATGGCAGTTGCTGGCGGTTTAGGGGGAAGAGCAGGTAGTGAGTTAGGAAAAAAGTTTTCCAATGTAGATCTGGTAGGCGATGTAAAAGCATACAAACAAGACGCTGCTGATGCAAGAGCAGAAGGTACTGACGCTTTAAGGCAATTAAATGTAAAAGCAAACGTGAATATGCTTACTGATGCTTTTAGTGTTTACACACTAGGGAAGCATTTTCCCAAAGCAGCAGAAGGGGTTGCTGAATGGGGAGCAGACAAATCAAAATTCTTAGGAGACTGGGGAGCCAGGAATCTAGGAATCGGTGGCGATCAATTTGGAAAGGAAGTAACCGCTAAGGCACTTACAGACAATCCATTTCTGGCTCAAACACAAGGATTAACAGAAGATAAGATAAACGATATGTTTTGGAACGAATGGAACCCATTAGATCAAGCAGTACAAAAATCAGTAGTACCTGCAGCTAATAATCCAAGTGCTCTTGTCAAGCATCATATTCAAAACCCAACTGTCTTAACACCAACTCCCCCACCAGTACAAGGGCCACCAAAGCCTGGTGTGAGTAGTGGTAATGTAATGTCAAACATAATGAATCAAAAACCTCAAACGGGATTTAATGATACATTATTAAGTAGAATAAACGCAACTGGAGCAGACTTAACTTCTGGAACAACATTGACTCCAAATACAATTGATTTTAATAATCCATATACATTAAGTCCTATATATCAGAATCAGAATCAGAATCCATATAGTTCTATTCTAAATATTAACGGAGGATGGTAATGCCAAAAGGATACGGATTTCAAGAAGATGACGTTTTTCAGTCACCATCTAATACAACTACACAAAGCCCATTAAATGTGGCAATGAATAATCAACCTGGCGCAAGTGTCAATCTAGGTACTGGAGCAGCAGCTAATGCGACTTTAGGCCAAGCTCAAAATAATATGATAGGAACTAATACAGGTAGGCCAGACTGGAAAGACGACATTAAACAAGATGAAATGAATGCTGGAACAGATGATCCTTTCGATGCAATCAAAGAAGACTCAGGAGGCACAAGCTCGTCAACAGAAAATACACAACCAGGCTCCCCTCAAGGAAGTGCAGCGTCAGCCAATTTTGGAAATGATGATACTGCAAGTGGTGATTCATGGGATAACCCATTAGGAGTAGACACAGGAGCCTTACAAGCATTGGCTAACTCTGGTGGAATATTTGGAAGTCAAGGTGGTGTCTTTGGATCAGGAACAGATTTCTCAATGGGTGGCTCAGATATGTTTGGCTTACAAGGAGCAGGTGCAGATGTAACAGCAGGTGCTGCGGCTTTAGATTCTGGTAAAGCTGCTACTACGGGGACTGATGCTGGTGTAGATATGAATCAAATGGGAGGGTTTGATGCTAGTAATATATTTACTGGTTTTGGAGCAGATACAGATTGGTCAATGACTGGTGCTGATATGTTTGGGTTTAAAGGTGCGGGAGCTGATGTAACAAAACCAACAGATGAAGAGCTTCAAGCTACTAAAGACCAATATCAAGGAACTACAGACCCGACTGATCCAACAGACCCTACCGATCCAACAGATCCTACTGATCCAACAGGAGCTACTACCACTACTGGGACTAATTTAAACTCAATACTATCAAATATGGGATATGATGCTAGTGCATTAAGAGAAGAATATGGGGAAATGTTTCAGGACTACGACCCAACAAGGGAAGGCTTTGTTGAGGAAGGTCTTGGGATCCAGCAAGAGCAATTAGACTTGGCTAAAAGTGACGCTGCTTTAGGGCTTGAAAGACAAGAAGGTCAATATGGGAGACAAGCTGATTTATTAAAAGCCCAACTTGGCCCAGAAGGTTATTTGAAGCAAGCTTTGGACAGACAAGAAGAATCATTAGGACTTAGAGAGCAATTAGCTAAAGATCAAATAGGATTTGCTGGACAAGGAAGAGACCTTGCATTAGCAAGGACAGATATCCAAAGAGGGCTAACTAAGGATGAGCAAGGATATGCAAAGGATGAATTTGGAAGAGAGATTGGTCGTATTGGAATGCAAATGCAAGCTGCAACTGAAGCAGAAGGCGAGAAACAATCACAATTAACAGATCAATTAACAGCATCTGGACTTGACAGAGATCAGGCAAATAGAATTGCCTCTTTACAATTAGGTAAAGTTGGTCGAGCCCAACAAGGATTAGGCTTACAAGAGGAAGGTGCTAAAGCTGGGGAAGCTGCAAGGCAAGCCGATCTAGGTAGAAGTATGGACTTAGCTGATTTATCAAGAGGTGATGTAGAAAGAAAAGCTGGATTTCAGCTTGGTGAATTAGATAGACAAGGAGCCGACATAGGGAGACAATTAACATCAGCAACTAGAGGAGCTCAAGCTGATCTTTTTGGTATGTATGATCAATCTAGAGATACAGGAGGATTTGCAGGTTCTGGTGCACGAGGCGCTAGGTCTCAAAGAGCAATAGAAAGATATACTGGTGACACAAGTAGTAGGTTAGCATCATTAAGGGGGCAAGAAGCAGGAGTAGCTGCGAGGCAGGGACAAGTTTCAGCTGGACTTGAATCTGACTTAGCAAGATCAGATATAGGTAAGCAGTCTATTCAAGCTCAAAGCCAAGAGTTAGCAGGTAACTTACAAAGACAATTAGACCAGTTTGGTTTAACTGGAGAAGGATACAAAGCAGATATTGCAGGTATATCAGCTGAGCAGCAAGAAAAGCTTGGTAGAATAGGCATTCGTGAAGGAGCTATTGGTAGGCAACAAAACCTTGCTACTAATTTACTTGAAAGGCAATTAGCTGGATTAGGGTTGGATGCAGATCAATCCCAAACTTCATATGATAGAAAAACAGGTCAACTGGGAGCTCAGTTAAGCGGATATGATATCGCAGATAAAAGTTCTCAATTACAATATGACCAAACATCTGGGGGTTTGAAGAGTCAATTAGGTCAATATGGTATACAAGGCAGAGGATTAACAGCAGCTTATAACGAGCAAACAGGTAAAGTGGGTTCCGAATTGGCAGGAATACAAGCAGAGCTTGGCCCAGACGGTTTTCTAAAAAAATCCTACGAATCTAGATTGTCAGGTTTAGATTTAGGATTTGAACAAAAACAACTTGGAGCCAAAGAAGATATTTTTGGATTAGGACAAGACTATAGAGATAAAATCGAAGGAAGATTAATCGATTTAATTAGAGCACAAGTAGATCTCGATCCTTATAAATCAGACAGAACAGACAGTTATGAGGTAGGCGAACAGGACAAAAAAACAGGTATGATTTGGGATGGTCAATCATGGGTACATCCAAATGACTATCAAGCAAATCAAGGATAAAGGATAAAATATGGCTATACAAATAACAAATGACCCGATAAATCAATTTCTAGACAACTTACCAAGATATGCTCTTGAGTTAAGGAGACAGGATGCTCAAGCAGCACAGTTCGATAGGCAAATGGATTTGCGTGAACAAGCTGCAGGAAACCAACAAACTCTTTTTGATTTAACTAGAAACAAACAGAAGTTTCAAAGCGATATTATAAAAGAGCAAATAGGTTATCATCAAGATTTTAGAAATGCTAAAAACAAATGGTCTGACTATAGAAAAGATTACGAACCTGAATATGAATCGTATAAACAAGCAGCTAAAGCTGAAGGTAAATTTTTAGGTTTTGGTTCTTTAATAGCTCCAAAAGATTACGAGCATCATTTAAGTAGGCTAATAAAGATGTCTAGCGGAGGTCAAAAGGTAGAGCTTGAAAAGGCTATGAAAGAATACAAATCTTTACCTGACCTTTCTAAGATAAGACCAAAGGAAATTCCAATACCAGAAAACCTTGAATTTGACCAAAGTCTATTTGGGTTTGCAACTCAACACAATTTACAACCAGCTATAGATGATGAAATTAATAAACTATATGCTATGTTTAGCGGAAATCAGATGGGAATAGCAACCGATTCTTATCTTTCATATCAAAATATACAAGCAAAAGAGGCAAGATAATGGATCCAGTAGAAAGAGCCAAACAATTAGTCTTTGGCTACAATCAAAATCCAAAAGACTATTCAGATGAGCAAGCAGAAAGAATTGCACATATTGCTGCAAAATTAGGCTTACCATTTAGACCAGAGAGTAAAGCTCTAAAGAAATTCTTTTTTGACCTGGTAGATAACGCAACCTTTGGTATGCTACCAAATGAAATGCGACCTGTCTCCAGAGGTCAAAGTGTATACGGTGAAACAAAAGGTGAAAAGACTGCAAGCAATTTAGCCTTACTTGGTTTACTTGTCCCAGGAGCTGCAGGTGCCAAAGCAGGAGCAGCGGGAGCAAGGGCAATAATGAAAAGATTGCCAACCAAAACACAAGAAATAGTAAAAAGATCACAAAGAGCATCTAACGCTATAGGCGGAGCAGCTAGATTTGGTGGAGCTACAGCAGCAATGAACTTACTAGAAGATCCAATGGGAGCTCCTGAAAGAGCATTTTCTGGAGCAGCGTTAGGTGGAATGTTAGGTGGTGCTGGTCTTCTAAAATACTCAATGCCAACTAACGATAGATTAGAAAGTATTATTTATGCTGGTGGAAACACTTTGAACAGAAGACTGCCAGGATATTCAGGTCTTTTACAAGGTTCAAATCCTATATATTTATAAAATAAATGGCCTATAGAAATGAATCAACGGAGGTTCAATCTTTAATTAGTTTATATCGTGCGAATCCCAATATGTTTAATGATAACCAGTTAGGCATATTACAGGAAAAAGCTGCACAACATGGAATTAATTTTAAACCTATCGCAGATACTACTTCCCTTACTTCACTAGCAAAGAATTTTACTGGTGGATTTGTAAGGGGGATGATCCCTTTTGTCCCACCCGATGAGCAACCAAGAACTACATATGATGCCATAGCTCAAAGTCTTGGCCACCTCGCTGGTTTTGCTCCAAGCATATTATCTCTTCCTCTTGGTGGTGTAACCAAAGGGTTAAAAGCTATTGGAGCTATAGATAAAACAAAGTATGTAAGAACCGTTGCTGGAAAAAAAGTTGAAGGATTTATTGGGCAAAAAGCAGTAGGCGTACTAGACAATTGGTCATTCCCAATGATGGGTTCTAGAATGGCTAAGAAATATGTAGGCAAAGGAATATCTAAATTAGAATTAGACACCTTAGACTACATGAAAGCTGGTGGTGTAGGTAGAGCCATAGCCGAAGAGTCCATAGGTCTTGGTACAGCAAGTTTAATATCGAATGTATGGGCAGGCCCAGATGAATATATGAATACATTTGTAGGCGGTGCACTAGCAGGTGGAGTCTTTGGTGGGGTAGGAAATTGGAGAGCAATTGGAAACAGGTTAGGCGTAGCCAAGTCGCAAGGACAAAGAACAAAGACTGAAGATGCACTTAAGGCAGCTGTTGGTTCAGCGTTTATGGGATTACCATCTACATTACGTGGTGAGCCTATTGAAATGCAATTATATGAATATTTATTAGGTGGCTTTTTTGGATATAAGACTAGGCCAGCAGCGGAAGCTGAAGGTGGTAGAATCATTATGGAGCTTGATACCACAAAAAAAGAAAGCATCTTTAAGCCAGAGCTTCATTCAGAGTTTGCAAATCTGCATCCAGATGCAAAATCATACGTTCATAAAAGATCTACAGAAGCTGCTGAAAAATGGCTTAACGATAATGTTGAAGATGATATCAATCAAAGAATAAAGAAAAGAATAGATCTTGAAGAGAATCCAAATAAACCAGGGCTATATGAAAGAGAAATAAGGAACTTAGCCCATGAAGAATACACAAGAAGGAGACAAGAATTTGTTACACAAAAACATAATGAGAGTCCTGATACTGATAACGGAATGGATTATATGGATCCTGTTGAAACTATTTCTACCTCCATTCAGAGGGTGGCTGAAGATATTTTCAATACAATTGGCAAAGCTGGAAAATTCACTACATCAGAGCAAATCGCTAGAGATTTAGGTAGAAAGATAAGCTCTTTTATTATCGATAAGGACTTTTCGGTTAAGGACAGTCCAGACCCAGATGCCTTTGTTGAAAGTGTAAAGAATGATGCTGTTTATTCAAAGTGGACTAATGCAAAAAACAAATTAAAAGAGCTATACAAATTATTTGCACAAAAAAACAAACAAGAGTATGATACTCAAGTTTTTAATCTTGATGACAATAGTATATCAACAATAAGCTCAGGGTTCAAAGGAAACCTAAAGTTTGTTGGTGTTAACCAGTACAACAGCCCTATTGTCGATATTTTCGGTGCTGGCCGAGGTTTTGGCTTCTTAACGCATGTGAGTAAGGCTAAAGGGGGAAAGGTCGAATATGAGGATATTTACAAATATAACTCTTTTGAAAATAAATTTAATATTGGTGCTAATGCTAGCAAGATAATGACAGAATTAGCAAAAAATGAGCAATATATTTATGCTGGTGTTAAAGATAAGAATATACTTCTTACTGCAAGGTTTAATGATAATGGAATGAAAATAAATCAGCTAGCTGAATATGCCTCAAAAGAAAAGGCGCAGCTATTAGACTATTTTAAAAAATCAGAAACAGAGTTTGTTGACAAAATATATGCTGGTAAGAATTCTAAAAATGCAAAGAAAATTCATGAAAAGCAATTTGTATCAAATATATTGCATGAATTAATTAACCATGGTTATACCCAAAATGGTAGAGCTGATTTAAGCCAACTACCAAAAATCTTAGGTAAGAATTATTTTAAGGATGCTGTAGACTTTAACAAAAGAATGCAAGGATATGTAGAAGCATCAGGTATGCCTATGCATCCTAATACATTTAGAAAATCTATAGGTGGGAATGAATTTAGATTTATGGTTTTAAGGGATACTGAATTTATAGCAGAACCAAAAATAGATCCCAAAACAAAAGAGCCAATACCAACGTCTGAAACAGATGGTGGATTCTTTTTTAGACCAGCTGTTTTTAAAGACATAGTACGAGTGATGGGTCTGGATGCTAAAACCCAAGACAATATAAAGCCTGTAGTAATGGGAAGGCTACTGTCTCCTGTACAGAAGGGTCTTGTGTTTGTTAAAAGTAGTGGTAAGAATGCTGCTGGACAAGAAGCTATTAATAAACTTATTAAAGATAACAATTTAGATTTCGTAGTATTTGATTCGGCAAATAAAATTACTGGAGAGACAAGGCCAACTACCTTTAGATATGAGAATGGAGAATACATATTAGAAGGCATGCCAGAGGTTAATAAGATAGGAATAAAATCCTTACGTATTAATCCATCTACATATGAGGATGTACCTGGAGGTATTAAAGGTATAAACTTACCAAGACAATTTTTCATTACAGCAAACGAGCATCAATCGCCTAACACGTTGAGATCTTTTATAGATCATTACTATACCAATCTAGAAGGAACGACTAAAGCCAAAGGCTTAGTTGAAGAATTTAAACAAACTGGAGACATCAAGCCTATTCAAGAGTATCTTGAGGCTAGTCGTTCCAACATAGATAAGATGCCATTATCGTTTGTACTTAAGCAACTTGGCAAAAGTACAGAGGATGGAAATATATTTAGAAGAGCATTACAAAAAATAGACGCAGAAAGTGACAAGTTAATTGAATCCTTTGAGATGGATACAGATAAGCAATTCTCTTTCTACCATAATACTACAACAAATCTATCCAGGCTTGCTGGGGGGAAGTATGCACCTAACACTTACTTTGAAAAACTAAGAGGTGACTATTTTAATGCCATAAGAAAGTATGCAGTAAAAAGACTAACTACTCCTTTTTGGCAATATGGAGGCAAAGGGTGGTTAAATCCAGTTACTAAAGATGTATTTGCAGATGCAGATATGATTAACAATAGACCAATTAAGCAAGGTGAAATCTTACTAGATGCTGCGCATCAGAAAATGCCTGTAAAGATTAATCTAGAACCTGCGCAAATAGCAGCATTAAATAAATTTAAAAGAGGAATTAATAAAGATGGAGAAACTACTCTCGGACATCTTTGGACTCTATGGAAGATTAACAACGGTAAGCTTGGTACACCAGAACAGGTTAATAACTTCAAAGCTTTACCTAAAGAAACTATTAAGAAGCTTGATGAAGCACTTGATCTTCTTCTT